>Ga0074046_10000511_pt1 | contig 35507 bp, 17 predicted proteins | sample BogForMeECP23OM3_FD_94441 | JGI IMG/M metagenome (GOLD analysis project Ga0074046, IMG submission 94441) | Bog forest soil microbial communities from Calvert Island, British Columbia, Canada - Bog Forest MetaG ECP23OM3 | ecosystem: Environmental > Terrestrial > Soil > Wetlands ... | reverse complement strand
GCGGAGGGCCTGCATATTCCTCCGGACGAATTGCGGACGCGCTTGAAGCGCATGGCTGCGGTACCGGGCTATCAGCCTCTATTTCTCAAAGACGACATTACGCCGGACGAACTGGCGTTCATTGAATCTCACCGCGCCGATTTGCCGGAGCTCGACGTCATTACCGTCCACCGCCGCCTCTATCCCAAGAACGGCTTCATGGCGCATGTGATCGGTTATGTTGGCCAGGTAAGCGAAGAGATGCTGACGCAACCGCAATGGGAGTTCTACAGTCCAGGCGACGTAGTAGGCATGTCGGGCGTCGAGCAGTATTACAACGATGTTCTGATGGGGAAGAACGGCTCGCGCCAGGTATTGGTCAACAGCCGCGGCAAGGAAGTCGGCACACTGAGCGACGTTCCCGCAGTTCCCGGTAAGCAGCTCAAGCTCACCATCGATCTGGACCTTCAGATCGCCGCTGAGCAGGCGCTGGAAGGCAAGCCGGGGGCGATTGTAGCTATGGATCCGCGCACTGGAGAAATTCTGGCAATGGTCAGCAGGCCGGCGTTTGATCCCAATGCATTTGCGGTCCACGTCACTCGCGATGAGTGGAACCGGCTGATTCAAGACCCCGGCAAGCCGCTGTTGAACAAGGCCATCCAGGCACAGCTTGCGCCCGGCTCGGTGTTCAAAATCATCATGGCCACGGCAGGGATGCAGGAAGGCATCGCTCAAAACCTAGTGGTGAGTTGCGGCGGTGGCAAGAGCTTCTACGGCCGCTTTTTCAAGTGCTGGATCGCTGAGAGGCACACCACGCACGGCACCGTGAACATCACGAAGGCGATCTACCAGTCCTGCGATTCGTATTTCTACACTCTGGCGGAAAAGCTGGGCATCAGCCGCATCGCTAAATACGCGACCATGCTAGGGCTCGGGCAGAAGAGCGGAGTTGATTTGCCCCAGGAATCCTCGGGAGTGATGCCGTCGGAAGAATGGAAGATCAGGAACTTTAAACAGAAGTGGTACGCCGGTGAGACCATTTCAGTGGGCATCGGACAGGGTGCGGTGGCGACCACACCGATCCAATTGGCCCGTGCGTTCGGCGCCATCACGACCGATGGCTCGCTGCGCCGTCCGCACCTGGCATTCCCAGAGCAGTTTCCACCGGAGTTCAAGCAGGTCTCTAAGTACAACGACGAAACCAAAATTCCTATCGACGAAAAGAACTGGGTGACCATCACTGACGCCATGGCTCAGGTCGTCTCGCCAATGGGCACTGCGGGCAGAGCGGCGATCCCGGGAGTGGACATTGCGGGTAAGACGGGCAGCTCGCAAACCGTTTCCAACGACCTGAAGAAGAAGATGAGTGCCAGTGAGAAGAACCTCTACAAGGACAACGGATGGTTCGTGGGCGTTACGCCCCGGCGCAATCCCGAAATCGTGGTCGCTTGCTTGTTTGAAGGCGGCGAGCACGGTGCTCTGGCAGCGCAGGTGGCGACCAAGGTGATCAAGGCGTACGTTGAGAAGCAGCGCAGTCAAAAGACGCAGGTGGCTAAGGCGAACGCCACTGCGACCAACCAGGCAGAGGTCGCAGCCGTGTGGCATGAGGGCGATGCTAAGCCCGGCGACAACAAAATTCAGGGCGGACACTTCACCGTGCCACTGGATTCCGCAGCCAAGCCGGCAAGAACGGCTCCCGGCGTAACGCAAGCTGATACGGCTCCGCCGGCGTCGGCGCTTGAGGCTACTGAGTCCCATACCGAAATGGCCAGTCCTGAGGCTGAGACTCCGCCGCCGACTCAGCCCGTCCCAGCCGAGGCGCAACCGTCGCCGCCTCCCGACAAGGCTCCGGCTCAACCAAGGCCGAAGAAGAAGCCGGCTGACAAACCGGCAATCGCGCCCGCTGCCGCTGTAATTCGCAGGAGTGACCAGTGAGCCGATACGTTTCCTATCGCGATTTCGACTGGGTCCTGCTGGCGCTGGTGCTGCTGATCTGCGCCCTTGGCGTGGTTGAGATTTACAGCGCGACGCTCAACACCAAGTTCGTGGGCGTACACATCAAGCAGATCTACTGGATTCTGGGCGGCGTTGCGCTGATGTTCGCCATGAGCATCGTGAGTTATCAGGCTTTGATCGAGCGCGTGCCGATCTTCTATGCGATCTCGATCCTCTCACTGCTGGCGGTCGAGATTCTGGGAAAGAAGTATCTCGGCGCACGGCGCTGGGTGCAGGTTGGGTCGTTCCACTTCCAGCCGTCGGAGTGGGTGAAGCTGGTGCTGATCCTGGCGATGGCCAAGTACTTTGCCGACAATAAGGGCGATTGCGACACACAGGACATCGTGAAAGCCGGTGCCCTCGTCGGAATTCCCATGCTGATGGTGCTGGTCCAGCCCGACCTGGGGACCGCCTTGACCTACTTGCCTATCGCAGTCATGGGGCTGTTCCTCGGCGGAATGAAGGGCAAGCACGCGCTGGTCATTTTGCTGGTCGCGGCATTGCTCGCACCGGTCGGCTGGCATGTTATGAAGCAATACCAGCGCGACCGTCTGACGACGTTCCTGGAGCCCGAAGCGGATCCCCAGCACAAGGGTTACCAGTTGATACAGTCCCTGGTGGCAGTAGGGTCGGGAGGCATCTTCGGAAAGGGTACAGCGCAAGGCAGCCAGACCCAGGGCCAGTTCCTGCCGGTTCCCCACACCGACTTCATTTTCGCCGCTTTTGCCGAGGAGCACGGATTCCTCGGCGCTATGGGCCTTTTACTGCTATACTTTATCGTGCTGATGCGTCTGATTCAGAACGCTCAGACGGCCCCTGACCGGGCAGGTGCGTTCGTGGTCATGGGTGTGGTCGCGGTACTCGCGTTCCACATCCTGGTGAACGTAGGCATGGTGGTTGGATTCATGCCGGTCACGGGTATCCCCTTGCCGTTGATGAGTTACGGGGGATCCTCAGTATTGTTCATGTTCTTGGCGCTGGGGATCGTGATGAACGTCCGTATGCGCCGGTTTGTGAACTGATTTGTCGAGTTTTTGCCGGCTATGGGAATTCGCGCCGTTGCGACGCGGGCTGGCAAACGCCGGGTTCACTCGCCGGGGAGGTCATCCCAAATGGGATCCGGGCCTTCGAAGGGTGACAAAAAGATTACGAACGCCCTCACGAACGAGGGCAGGTATCGGCCGCACGTTGAGTTGGCCGGACAGGATTGCACGGCAAGTGGTTTCCAGGCGGGTAACGACCCCTTCTGTGAAAGGAAGGTGTGGTCACAAACCTCGAAGCGCTCGCCAAATTACCGGTGCAGACGATCTTCAAAGACTGCAGTGATGTACATCAGGCTAGGAGCAATTCCGGGCGAAGGTCCGAGTGTGTTCGCGGCATGATTGCACCGTTGATTCCCTACTTGTCCGCCTTCTGAGCACGCGCGCCGGTTCAACGGAGCGTCCATGAACAAAGAACTGTATGTGTCTTCCACCCCCCACGAAACCAAAGTGGCGCTGGTGGAGGACGATCAACTTGCCGAAATATTCTACGAACGCGATAACGAATACACCCTCGCCGGATCCGTCTACAAGGGTCGCGTCACCCGAGTTCTCCCCGGTATGCAGTCTGCTTTTGTCGACATCGGGTTGGAGCGCGATGCTTTTCTCTACGTTTCTGACTTTCTCGAACTGACAGACGAAGAAGACTCGGAAGAATTTGGGGAAATACCAACGCCGGCTACCACTGTCAACCTGAGCCGACAGACTCCGCTCTCTGATTCCCCGGCCACCACTTCGGAAATCTCAGCCGACGAGCAAGCGGAATTCGTTGCCGCGGTCGATAGCGATGGGTCCGAAGAGGCGGAGGAAGAAACTGAAGTCCGCGAATCCACGGCGCCGGACAGCGAAGAACCGAAACTTGGCGAAGGCGCGCGCCGATGGCGCGGCCGTCGTCGCCGGGGCGGACGCCGCGGTGGCCGTGACGACCGTCCTCAGCGCACGGAGCCGAGAAGCGACGCGGTCGAGCCGGTTGCCGATCAGCCAGCTGACGAAGCCACCCGCGAGTCTCGTCCTGCGCCGCATCCTTACACACCAATCGTCCTGCCGGGAGAGTCGATCTCCAAGTACCGCAATGTGACACCGGCTGCGGCCGAAGTAGATGCATCGGATCATGAGCCGGTGGCGGGGACGCCAGTCGAGGACTTCATTGCTCCCATTGAAGCCCGACCTGTGCACGAAGAGGTTTACGAAGAAGTTGAGTCAGTTGTTGAGTCGGCAAGTGAGCCAGCAGACGTTGCGTTTCGGTTGCGGGAAACCATGGTTGACCGAGAGGAGCACACTGCGACGGCGGTGGTTGCTTCCGACCCGGAAGTGAAGCCAATCGAAGTGGCGAGCCCTGTTCAAGAGGCAGCAGAGCCGGTCAGTACAAGCGAGTCGACTTCGCGTTCCGGACACTCTGAAACGGCCCAGTACGGCACCATCGAAGTTGGATATGAATCCGGTGGTCCGGTGATCGAGCAGGAAGAAGCACAAATTACGCAACCGGCAGTTGGCGGATTTCTTCAGCACAGCGCGCCTTCCGAAGCGCCGGAAGGACGAACTCTCGAGCACGAAACGCTGGAAGACGACGAGATGGAGTTTCATCCCGTGCCGGAGAACATCGAGGCGCTGCGCGAGGTTGCTGGCGACGTGGAACTCGAGCTTGAGGAGGAAACGCTCGATAGCAACGACGATTTCTCCGAACGGTGGATTCCCAAAGTCGCCGACGTTGACGAAGACGAGGTGGTTGCTGCCGAAGAGCGCGGCGAGACCCGGCTGCTGGCTAGTCAAGAAGACGAAGAGGATGAGCCGGAAGACGAAGAAACGAACGGCCGCGCGGAATTGCGCGCCGCGGCCCCAACGGCCGCGTATCAACAGCGCCAGGTCGAGCGCGGCGGCTATGACCGTCGTGGCCCGCGCCGGGGCCGAGGCAGGCGCAACAACGTCCGCGTTTATCCGCACCGCCCCATGCCGTTGATCTCCGACCTGCTGAAAGAAGGGCAGGAGATCCTGATCCAGATCGCTAAGGAGCCGATCGCCAAGAAGGGCGCGCGCATCACCAGTCACATCGCGCTTCCCGGACGGTTCCTGGTGTACATGCCGACCGTCAACCATGTGGGCGTGTCGCGCAAGATCAACTCTGAAGAGGAGCGCCAGCGGTTGAAGCGGATCGTCACCAGCGAGCGCGAGAACGGGCTGGGAGGGTTCATCGTCCGCACGGCCGCGGCCAACATTAAGGAAGACGAACTTCGCGCCGACATTCGGTTCCTTAAGCACCTCTGGGCGGAAATCAAGAACCGGGCCGAGAACAGCAAGTCTCCGGCGTTGATTTACCACGACCTCAATCTGGTGGAGCGCGTACTGCGCGACCAGGTGAACGCCGACTTCTCGCAGATCTGGGTGGACACCGAAGAGGAGTACGAGCGCATCGTGCGCTTCGCGCAACGCTTCCAGCCTTCGCTGGTCCGCCGTATCAAGCTCTACACGAAAACCACTCCGCTGTATGAGCACTTCGGCATCCAGGACGAGATCAACAACGCGCTCAAGTCCAAGGTGTGGCTGAAGAGCGGCGGACACATCGTGATCAACCAGACCGAAGCGCTGGTGGCGATCGACATCAACACCGGCAAGTACGTGGGCAAGACGCAGCGGCTGGAAGACACCATCGTGAAAACCAACATCGATGCGGTCAAGGAAATCGTGCGGCAAATCCGGCTGCGCGACCTGGGCGGCATCATCGTCATCGACTTCATCGACATGGACGAGCGAAAGAACCGGCAAAAGGTCATGCAGGCCCTGGAAGAGGCCTTGCGCTCAGACCGGGCACCGTCGAAGGCGCTTCAGTTCAACGATTTTGGGCTGGTGGCCATCACGCGCAAGCGAGTCAAGCAGTCGCTGGAGCGCACTTTGGGCGAGCCGTGTCCGTACTGTACCGGCGCCGGATTCGTGAAATCCGTGACCACCGTCTGCAACGAGATTTACATCGAGATGCGCAAGATGATCAAAGAGCATGACCGCACCGACATCTCACTGCGTGTGAACCCTGAGGTCGCGAAGGCGCTAAAGGCGAACAACGGGAAGCTCATCAGCGAAATGGAGGAGTTGACGGGGAAGACCGTGCTGGTCAAGAGCGATCCCATGCTTCACCAGGAGAACTTCGACATTCAGTAATCAGGCAGTCTGCGTCATCACACGCCGGGCTGGCCGCCCGGCGTTTTTATTGGCTCTAGACAACGGACGCCTGGGGCTGTGGCTTGGGTAGGTCTAACTTGCCCAGCGCCTGTTCGAAGGGCAGGAATACCGAAAATGCGGTGCCGCTCCGGCCGGGACGGACCGTGCTGATGAAGTGAATCGTGCCTTCGTGTTTCTCCAGGATACCGCGAGTGACCCACAGGCCCAGCCCTGTTCCGCTCTCGCCCTTGGTGGTGTAGAACGGCGCGAACAAATTCTTGCGCACGCCGGGTGGTATCCCCGAGCCGTTGTCGAGCACAGTCACCCGAACCCCTCTGCGGTTGGGATCTGACGGCAGACTTGACTCGTACACGTGCAGCAGCAGCCTGCCCCCGTTCGGCATGCTGTGGATGGCGTTGGCAACCAGGTTGGCGAAGACCTGCCGTAACTCGCCGGGAAATCCGCGTACGGCACGGCAGGTTTTAAAGCGCTTTGTAACACTGATTTCCGACACGGTGGTTTGCGGCGCGTATAGGGTGAGTACGCTTTCGAGAACCTTGCAAAGGTCCACCTGGACCGGGCACTGGGCCTCGCGGTGAAAGGTCAGAAGTTGTCCCGTGATTTGCGTAATGCGGGCCAATTCGTCGGTGGCAAGCTCTAGATAATGCTGCGTCTCGGGGTTCGGGTACGTCTCATGCCGCAGGAGGAACAGAAGGTTGGAGACCGTGTCCAGTGGATTGCGAATTTCGTGCGCAATGGTGGCAGCCAGGCGTCCGGCTTGCCCGAGACGGTCGCTGGCACGGAGCGTCTGTTCGGTCTGGCGCCGCTGGGTGACGTCGCGGAATACCAGCACCACACCCCTAAGCTGCCGGCCACGGTTCATGATGGGAGCGCCATTCATTTCAATGGGATATTCCCGGCCCGAACGGCTGACGAGCAGGACGTGATTAGAGAGGCCCACGACTTTTTCTGCCTGCCCGACCAGCTCGACGGGATCGGTCAACGGGGCATGGGTGACCTCGTCAACGAGCTTGGCCACTTCAGCCAGGGGGCGGCCCCTCGCCTGCAGATAGTCGTCCCACCCTGTTAGTTGCTGCGCCACCGGATTGATGTACCTCACCCTGCCAGCGGCGTCCGTGGCGATGACCGCGTCTCCCAGGCTATTAAGCGTGATCTGAAAACGCTCGCGGCTGTCGGCCAATTGCCGGCTTTTTTCTTCCTCGGCGTGCAGGTGCTGCTCGTAGGTGTCGGACAACTTCTTCAACTCGCGCCGGGTAAGGGTGAACAGCAACACGGCAATGAGCAAGGAGAGTCCCACCGCGGTCCCGATTATCAGCCGGTTTAGCACCGTAGCATGTCGAAGGTGAGTGTCGCGCGCTTCCCCCTCGCCACGCAGAAGCGCCAATTGCCGCGCCCGGATCTGGTCCATCAGGTCTTTGCCGGCTGCGTATTCCTGCGACGACAAGTGACCAACGGGGCGTTCCAGAAGATGGTCGGCATATTCCATCCAACGGAGATCGAGCTGGCGGACTTCGGACAGCTGGCGCTGAGCATCGGGCTCATCCGCGGTCAATCTCTGAAGCAGGTCCAGCTCTTCAAACACGCCGGGTCTGGCGGCGACGAACGGATCGAGGAAACGACGATCACCGGTGAGATAGTAACCGCGGATACCGGTCTCCATATCCGTCATGTAGCGCATCAATTGACGGCAGTTGCCAATTACCTCCTCGGCGTGATCGACCCAGCGGAGGGCAGAGCTCAGGTAGAGAATTTCCACCGTAAGCAGGACGGTGAGCAGCGCCAGCAGAGCCACAGGTATGGCCACAGTACGGCGCAGAAGCCTTTTGAAACTGCGTTCATCCATGATTAAAGACTGTTCCGGCCGCTATTTGCGGAACGTGAAAATGATACCGCAAGAAACGATGTCGCCATCGGGCGGGAGTCCTACTTGGTGGCAACTGTGCCAGGGGCGATCTTGGGGCTGGGCTTTTCCGCGGGTGTCTGCGCCGGCACGCGCTCAATCATCCACACCAGGATGCGGTAGAGAAATAGTGTGCCGAGAATGGCTGCGTAAATGACGGGTTTGCGAATGTCTTTCTTCACCAGCCAGTAGTAGTGAATCACACCGAGGATTGCAGTGGCATAGATCAGCCGGTGAAGCGTGACCCATCGCTTGCCCAGGCGGCGAATGGAGGCCTTCGTTGATGTCAGCGCCAGCGGAATCATGAGTACGAACGCAGTAAAGCCCACCGTAATGAACGGCCGCTTCACGATGTCTTTGCCGATACTGTGCAAATCGAAGAACTGATCCAGCCAGATGTAAGTCGTAAAGTGCAGGCATCCGTAGAAGAAGGCAAACAGTCCCAGCATTCGCCGGTATTGAATCAGCCAGTACTGCTTCGTCAGCCTGCGAACCGGCGTGATGGAGAGTGTGACCATCAGGAAGACCAGGGTCCACGTGCCTGTCGACCAGGTGATCACTTGAATTGGATTTGCGCCCAGCGCGGAGTTGAAGGCCTTCCACGCCAGCCTGCCTAGAGGCATAAGGCAGGCGAGGAAGACGAACGGCTTCGAATATTTCGTTTTCACAGGGCTGGCTTCAAAAATTCTTCTTCAGGTCCATGCCCGTGTAGAGGGATGCAACCTGGTCGCCGTAACCGTTGTACATCAAGGTCGGCCGCTTGAGGAACTCGCCGATGCGCCGCTCTTTGGCCTGGCTCCAGCGGGGATGATCGACGTTGGGGTTCACGTTGGAGTAGAAGCCGTATTCGTTTGGGGCGGCCTTGGTCCAGGCTGAAACCGGCTCGCGCTCGACCAGCTTGATTTTCACGATGGCCTTGATGCCCTTAAACCCGTATTTCCAGGGGACGACCAGACGCACCGGCGCTCCGTCCTGATTGGGCAGCGTATCGCCGTACAGTCCCACGGCCAGGATCGTCAGTGGGTGCATGGCTTCGTCCATCCGCAAGCCTTCCACGTAAGGCCATTCCAGCACACTGCGCTGCTGCCCGGGGAATCGCTTGGGATCGTACAGCGAAGTGAATTCCACGAACTTGGCCTTGGAGTTGGGTTCGACCTGGTTAAGCAGGGAGCTGAGCGGGAAGCCGATCCACGGGATCACCATCGACCAACCCTCGACGCAGCGCATGCGGTAGATACGTTCTTCCAGGGGCATCTTCAGCAGGGAATCGATGTCGAAGGTCTTCGGCTTGTTCACCAGTCCTTCCACTTTGATCGTCCACGGACGAGGATTGAAGTTCTTGGCTAGGTCTGCGGGTTCGTACTTGTCGGTGCTGAACTCGTAATAATTGTTGTAATGGGTGATGTCGTTGTATGGCGTTTCTTTCTCGGAGGTGCTGTAGGAACCCTTGCTCGCGTCTAACTTCGTTCCGGCTAGTACCGGCTGGGACGGCATGAGAATCCGCTCCACCTTCGGCGCAACCAGCGCCGCGCCGGCTATGGCTCCGGCACCGAGGAGAAACTTGCGGCGGTTGAAATAAATCCCTTCCGGAGTGATCTCCGATGAACGAATGTCAGAGGACTTCTTGAGTAACATCGATGGCTCCCAGTCGCGCTCTAACTGTGGTTAAGCTCTACCTGTTTGTTATTCGTATTGATTCGCCAGCGCGGATTTCGTTACACAGCGATTTTCAACGGTTTCTTGACCGATGCCTTCATGCCAGTAGAGGTTGTACCACTGCCGGAACGTCGCAGGGCCGTCTAAACATTTGTCTGTCATGGGCTTACGCGAATCACCGCAAGGCTGACGATTTGGATTCATGGTGTCGGCCGCAGGAACAAAACACTGCAACAATTCGTATACTGAGCAACGGGGTAATATCACCAGCAGGAGATGGAGCCGATGACTTTCCGCAGATGCGCGATCCTGATGTGCCTTCTTGTTCTGACTGTGGTCGCTTCCAGCCAGGTATTCGCTCAAGGCGGCGGAGACCGGGTGCAGTTCTTTCAGAGTATCAATGTGAGCTCGGATGAGACTGTCGGCGACGTTGTCTGCATTGTCTGCTCGATTCACATGGCTGGAACCTCCGGTGACACGGTCGCAATCCTCGGCAATGTTGTTGTCGACGGCACGGTAAAAGGAGATGTTGTTGCGGTAGGCGGCGGTGTAAAACTCGGCGAAGATGCCAGCGTTGGCGGCGATGCCGTGGCGATTGGACGCGGCCTCTACCGTCATCCCAACGCCGTGGTCAAAGGCCAAACGGTAAGCCAATCCGGCCCGCTCGTGGCTATTGGACTTTTCTTTGGCTTGGTTGTTGTTCCGCTGTTGCCCATCATCCTGATCGTGGCCCTGATTGTCTGGCTTGTGCGGCGACCTCGATACGCGCCGCCCGCCCAGGCTGCGTACCGCCGCTGATGGAATGCCGTTAGCGATTTACTCGCAGCTAGAAGTCTAAGTCCAGAATTTGGACGACCCAACGACCACAGAACCCTTCGCTGGCGCTAACGCTGCACTGCTTTGGGCACTCGTCACACGAAGGCGTGTACCGGGTCACGGCATTTTCCATCCCGCAATGCTATGGATTGACTAACGCATGAATATTCTGCTGGTGGAATCCAGCACTGTCTCGAGGCGGCGCCACGTGGAAGAGCAGTTGCAAGAATCGAGTGCGAGATTACGTTCACTGATTGACCGGGCCCCGTTCGGGATCTGCCGCTCATCGATGAGCAAGGATCGATTTGAGGCTGTCAACCCCGCGCTATGTCAGATGCTGGGTTATTCGGAAGCGGAACTGTTGGGAATGTCGCTCTCGAAACAGCTCTATGCGACTGCTCCGAACCGGGACGAACTCATCGAATTGCTGAAGCGCGACCGGAAACTGCAAGCCCAGGAAACCTTCCTCCAGCGCAAGGACGGAAGCCAAATCCGGGTACGTGCAACCGCATTCCTGACGCCCGACGCGAACGGTGAACTAGACCGGGTGGAGGCCTACATCGAAGACCTGACCGAACAGAGCGCGCTGGAGCAGCAGATCAGAGCGGTGCAAAAGCTTGAGGCGGTTGGTCGACTGGCAGGAGGAGTGGCGCACGACTTCAATAACATTCTGGTGGTGATCAAGCTGTCGACCGAGATGATGCTCGGAAAGATCACGCCAGACAGCCCACTAAGCAGACCTCTTTTACAAGTTTCCAAGGCAGCTGATCGGGCCGCCTCGCTCACCAAACAGATGCTGGCGTTCAGCCGGCGGCAGATGATGCAGGCCCGCGTAGTCAACATCAACTCGATCGTGAACGACACATTGCACATGCTGCGCCGCATCATCGGCGAAGACATTCAGTTGGTCACCCGGCTTGCGGACGATCTGGCGAACAGCAAACTCGATCCCGACCAGCTAGGACAAGTTGTGATGAACTTGGCGGTCAATGCGCGGGACGCCATGCCCGCAGGCGGTACTCTCCAGATCGAGACCGCCAACGTCGAGCTCGACGAGGCGTATTGCACGGCGCATCCTCCGGTACATACAGGAAACTACGCGATGCTGGCAGTTACCGATACCGGGACGGGAATTGCGAAGGCCGATTTGCCGCATATTTTCGATCCCTTTTTTACCACCAAGGAAGTCGGCAAGGGCACGGGGCTGGGCTTGTCGATCGTGTATGGAATCGTGAAGCAGTGCGGCGGATATATTTGGGTCTATAGCGAAGCCGGTTGCGGCACTACCTTCAAACTTTATTTCCCGGCAACCGATAGCGTCCCAGGTCAGACCAAGCAGCGTATTGGGGCGTCAGGATGCCTCGAGGGCCAGACCATTCTCATCATTGACGACGATGACGCGATTCGAACCAACGTTCGCGATTGTTTGCAACATCTCGGCTACAAGGTCCTGGAAGCGGCAAATGGAGAAGCGGCACTGGAAATCTGCGAAGGAAACCAAGCACAGATCGATCTCATCATGACGGACCTCATCATGCCCGGCATGGGAGGCCAGGAGCTCGCCAGAAATTTGGCAGACCGGTTTCCCAACATCCGAGTGCTGGTTACTTCGGGGTATACGCAGGACTGTGCCGCCCGGCGCGATCTGTTGCAAGCGGGCAGGCCATTTCTCGAGAAACCGTATAGCGTCGCTGCCCTCGCAGCCGCATTGGAGGAAGCACTGTTTCGAGGATCCCCACATCGAGCGCAGCCCGATGAAAATGAGACTGATGAAGTTTCTGTCTCTTCGCCGCCGGTCTCGGTCTGAGCGGCGCGCTGCTTATCCGGAGCGGAACAAGCTCTCCCACGACTCATCCAGCTTGTTCCAGCGGTCCTGATCCAGGGAATTGGCAGCGGAGTCGGGCAAGTACAACACTCCGTGACCTTCGGAACAGACCATCTCTGTGCCCGCCCAGTTCAGCAGCACGGAACCCGTGCGCCCGATCTCTACGGGCAACTGCAGTCGCCGCAGGCAAGTTCGGCAGCGTCGTTGCTGATCGCCGACAGACCACGACAGCGTGGCAATCGCCAAAGGCAGAAACAGCCAGAGCGAGTATTCATCCACCATCGGATAGGTCGAACCCACGGTCCAGTTCGCGATCCAATGAACCAGGCACCACGCGCTTAGCGCTGCGATGGAGAGCAGCAACAAAGACTTAGCAGCCAGGAACCCGAACCACGCAGCACGGCCTACGAGCCCTTCCGGCAAGCGGCCAAAGCCGCTGGAGGCACGGCGGAGAACGACGACAAACACGGCGCACACGATCGTCAGCAGCACGAACCACATTGTGTTGACGAGATTTTGTCTCACCTGCTGCGACACCGTCGTTACCGCCAACTGCGAGGACGGATGAACGTAACCGGCGCTCTCCGTCAGATCGCTCAGATTACGCTGCAAGCCCGCGGCGGTTGCGTCATCGCGCAACCGTGCCGCGGCTCCCGTCCGGCGCTGGAAATTGGTAAATAACATCGCGGGATCGATCAGACTCCAGACTGCGATGCCGGGTGAGATAAGGCGAAAACTGGCGGGCAAGACCCCAATCACGGGCCTGGGAGTGCCGTTCAGGTCGATTACTTTGCCGACAATGTTGGGATCGCCATGGAACTCATGCCGCCAGACGGGGTAGCTGAGCAATACGCAATCCGGGCAGTTTTGCTTATCGTTCGGCGTGAACGTACGTCCCATCGCGGCCTTGACATCGAGCGTCGCGAAGAATTCAGGACCCACCCGCGCCGTCGCCACGGGAAGGTCTCGCCGCTGCAACTGCAGATTGCCCGGGGCCCAGGAGAAAGGCGCCAGGCCAGTTGCAAGCCTGGACTTGCTCCAGATGGACGCCAGGTCGAGCAACGTGTCAGAACGCGTGCGGCTGAATTTACCGTTGATGCCGTCGCCGTCGAGAGTGATCAGGACCACGTGCGAAGCGTGCGGCACCGGCGCAGAGAATGCCAGGCGCGCCGCGGAGATTACGCCGCTGCCGAGCACCAGCGCCAACGCAACCATCGCCAGCGCGGCGAGAAAGGTGATGGGGGATCCGGAAATACGCCGCGATCGCAGTTGGAACCGCCCGCGGTCAAACCGCAGCCAGAACGCTATCGGGAACAATCTCCAGCAGTATTGCGCAATCAATAACTTCTGGGGCGAAGTCAGCTGTCCGGACTCGGCGAGAAAGTGGCACCAGTGAAATAACTTTCGATTCTGTTCGGAACGCCAGAAAGCGCGGCCCTCACGCGGCACCAGCCAGCCGGCCGTCCATGCTATTGACCGGCCCAGCAAGAGTGTCGCTTGCAAGCGATCCTGGAACCACATCACGCCGCTCCTCACCCAACGCCACGCGGACAGCGCTTGGCGTCATTCTATTCCAGTTTCTCTTTAATTCAGACGCTCAAGTCGCGCATCCGGTTCCCGGAAATAATGGGTGAACCTTAGCTGGCATGAACAGGACCGCGCTAGTGGTTTTCGATTATTGTCGGACGCGGTTGATCGCGTTGTAATTTCAGTACTTACGTGCGCGGCTCCGCGTCCTGGGGTTCGGACGGGTGAGTTGCGACCGGCAGCCGACCGGGCGCGTGTTGGGGACACAAGCAGGGCAATGACAGGTACAAATCCAACCGAGTACACATCGGCATTGGAGCCATGGGGAAGTCGAATTGGGAGCGATGGCAGCCTCTATAATCGAAGGTACCCACGCCATTGTTTCTGAGGAGACAACCTGAATGTTTGCCGGCCTGCGCCGTTGGATTCCGGGCGCCGTCACAACCTGTTTGTTGATCAGCACGTGCCCAGCCGAGACCCCGCAGGTCCGGGCTGAAGCCGCCAAGCTGAACAATTTGGGCGTCGCCATGATGAACCAGCAACTGATGGACAAAGCCGTAGCCCAGTTCGACGCGGCCTACAAGCTCGACCCATCGCTCGCCATCGCCGAGATGAACAAGGGAATTGCGTTGCTGAACCAGCAGAAGCTGCCGGAGGCGGAGGAGGCGTTGCAGCAAGCAGCAGCCAAGGACCCCGGCAATCCCCGCGTCTGGTACAACCTCGGACTGGTGCATCGTGGCGAGGGTAAGACCACCGAGGCCATTGCCGACTTCCAAAAGGTGCTGAAGATCGATCCCAGCGACCCCGACGCGCACTACTTCCTCGGGACCTTTTATAGCCAGCAGCAGGATTACCCCAAAGCCATCGAGGCGTTTCAGCAGGCGCTGAAGATCAATCCTTTGCACGCTTCAGCCGAGTTCGGAATGGGTCGCGCGTTGCAGCGCTCGGGCAAGACCGACGAGGCACGCGAGCACCTGAAACGGTTCGAGTACCTGACCCGCAACAAGATTTCCGCGCCGATCACGCTCACCTACGCTGAGCAGGGCCGTTACTCCGTGGCACAGGACGTGATTACAAACGAGCCGTCGGTGGGGCCGATGATTCCGGTGACGTTCGTACCGCAGAGTCTGGGAAGTGCGAGCCGTGCAAAGAATGTAGCGATGACAGGCGGCGGGATCTGCATGATCGATGTGGACGGTGACGGGAAGTTCGACATCGTTTCCTTGGCGGAAAGCGATCCCGTGGTGCGCGTGTTTCTCAATCTTGGTGACGGCAAGTTCAAAGAAGAGCCATCGAGTCAATATGGGCTTGGTCTCAAGGGGCATGGAATCTCTTGCGCCGTTGGCGATTACGACAATGACGGCAAGAATGATCTAGCTGTCGCACTGTCGGACCGCGTGGTGCTGTTCCACAACGACGGTGGCGGTAAGTTTACCGACGTGACGAACAAGGTCGGCATTGAGATGCCGAAGCAGAACTACGTCCCAGCGGGAATGACCTTTGTCGACTTCGACCATGACGGCGATCTGGACCTCTTTATCACTGGCTCTTATGTGGTCATCGGCGGAGACTTGGAACATGTGCGGCCGAACTTTCTCTGGCGAAATAACGGCAACAGTACATTTACGAAATGGACCGCCGAAGCTGGTTTAGAAGGCGAAGCCGGCACCACCAGCGTTGTGCTGTCGGACATCAACAACGATCGCGCGGTGGACTTGGTACTTACAGGGGGAGGCAAAGCTCCGACGGTGTATCTGAACCAGCGCGAAGGCCCTTTTAAGGCGATGCCGCTGTACGACGCGGTGGGCGTCGCCCCAGCCGTTGGTGCCTACGTTTTCGACTTCAACAAAGATGGCTGGATGGACGTAGCGCTCACGCACTCGGGGCCGCCGGGCATTAGCCTCTGGCGCAACATTGACGGCAAGAAATTCGAGCGCGTGCCGCTACCCATCACAGATGCGACGAAGGGCTGGGGCATCACCGCCATCGATTTCGACAATGATGGATGGATCGATCTGGCGGCGGTGGTCGAAACTCCGAAGGGAACCGAAGTGCGCGTGTTTCGCAACAAGGGCGCGCAGGGGTTCGTAGACGTCAGCGCATCGCTCGGTCTCGACAAGCTGAAGCTGCACGAACCCCGTGCACTGATCGCCGCTGACCTCGACAACGATCTTGCCGCTGACCTCGTGGTCACGCAGCTAGGCGGCGATCCGGTCGTCCTGCACAACCAGGGCGGCAACAAGAACCATGCACTGCGGATCGACTTCAAGGGTCTGGCCGACAACAAGACTGGATTAGGAACGAAAGTCGAGGTCTTCTCCAACGGCCTATGGCAGAAATTTGAAGTGGCTGGCGGCGCGGGCTATCTCAGCCAGGGGCCTCCCCAAATTCTCGCTGGACTGGGCAAGAACACCAACGCCGAGATTGTGCGCATGCTGTGGCCTACCGGCGTGCTGCAGGACGAGATCGATGTTGCGGTCAACAAGCCGGTGTCGTTCATGGAACTTGACCGGCGCGGCAGTTCGTGCCCAACGCTGTTTGCCTGGAACGGCGAGAAGTACGAGTTCATCTCAGACGTGATCGGTGCAGGTGTCATCGGCCACTGGATTTCGCCGACCTCGAAGAACACGCCGGAGCCCGACGAGTGGGTGAAGATCGACGGCTCGAAATTGCGTGCCAAAGACGGATACATGAGCGTGCGCTTCGGCGAGCCCATGGAAGAAGTCAACTACATCGACCAGCTGCGCATGGTGGCGGTGGACCATCCAACGGACATCGATGTGTTTCCCGATGAGCGGTTCCTCGATGATCCCCCATTTGCCAGCGGCAAGGCCGTTGCGACATCGCGGCCGCATCCGCCCGCGGGCGCATGGGACAACCAGGGCCACGATGTGCTGCCGTTGCTCAGTGCCCGAGATCATCAGTACGTTCGCGACTTCACCAACCTGCCGTATGCGGGCTTCGCCAACACGCACTCGTTGACACTCGATCTGGGCGCGTGGACACCGCGGAACCCATTGCGGCTGTTTCTCAGCGGCTTCATTGAGTATTTCAGCGCGACATCGATGTATGCGGCGTGGCAGGCCGGGCTGAAGCCGATCCCTCCCTACATCGAAGCGCAGATGCCCGATGGCTCGTGGCAGCGCGTCATCGACGAGATGGGATTTCCCGCTGGACTGCCGCGCACCATCACGGTCGATTTGACCGGCAAGATGCCGGGCGGTTCGCAGCGAATTCGCATCACGTCGAACCTGCAGATTTACTGGGATCAAGTGCTGGTGGACAACGGCCCCGCGCGCGAACGCGACGTCCGCACTACAGAGCTGCCACTGGCTGCGGCGATGCTGGGATTTCGCGGCTATCCGCGCCAAGTCGATGGCGAGACGCCTGGCGACCTGACTTATTACTACGAGCAGGCCAGCACCAGCGGTCCGTTCTCGCGCTTCCGCGGTAGCTACACGCAGTATGGTGATGTGACGCCGCTGCTGACCTCGATCGACAATAATTTTGTGGTGTTTGGCACCGGCGAAGACATTGACGCCGAGTTTGACACGGCGGCTCTGCCTCCGCTGCCGCACGGTTGGACGCGCGACTATTTCTTTTATGCCAACGGGTTCGTGAAGGACATGGACTTTTACGAAGCGACGCCGTTCACCGTCGCCGACATGCCGTTTCACGGCATGAGCACCTATCCGTATCCGGCGACGCAGCACTATCCAGACGATGCCAAAGCAACCCAGTACAGGTTCGACTGGAACGACCGGTTCGAGTCGGGAGCGAGTAACGCGCCGGGCTATCGCTTCGTGTACACCTCGCGGACCATCGATCCGCAGCCGTTGACGCCGCACAAGAGGGAACAGGTCTTTTCACCACAGAGGCACGGAGAACACGGAGAAGGGGGAACAGAAAACAACTCCGTGTACTCCGTGTCTCCGTGGTGAATGGGTTGGAGCTTCACACGGGGTTAGCGGGACGTGAGATTTGGGAACGATGAAGAAGTTGGCCCTACTTTCGATTGCTGCGCTGACGTTGTCGGCCATCTACCTGTATGCATGGCCCGCGGCGAACCTGTTTTACGCCGCCGTGGTGCTGTTTCACGTTGGGTTGGGAGTGGCGTTCTGTATCGGAGGTCTGCGTCTCTTGCCGACTGTCATGCGCCAGCCGGCCATCGTGAAAATCGGAACGCTGGTACTGATCCTCGGCGCGGTATTGGGCCTGATGCTGATCTACACTGGCGCGTCGCGTCCCTACACCAAGCTGCTGCTGTCGCATGGCGCAGTGTCGGCGTTGGCAGTCGCGTTGCTGGCTGGATGGTGGCTGAGCCAACGTAGCGAGCGCAATCGCAGCGCGTGGGTTCCGGCGCTGGGGATGATCGTGGTCGCTGCCGTGATTGCCTTCGGTGCGAAATACTCGCGCGATTCGTGGAGCAAGCGCTTCGTGATCCAGAATCCACCTATCGCGCCGATCTCGATGGACAACGAAGGCGACGGGAAAGACGGGCCGTTCTTTCCTAGTTCGTCGCAAGTGGCGGGCAAGCGCAAGATCCCGTCAAAGTTCTTCATGGAGTCGGATGCCTGCGAGCGCTGCCACCAGGACATCTTCAAGCAGTGGAACAGTTCCGCGCATCATTTCTCGTCATTCAACAATCAGTGGTACCGCAAGAGCGTCGAGTACATGCAGGACGTGAACGGGGTGAAGCCGTCGAAGTGGTGCGCCGGCTGTCACGATCCGGCGCTCCTCTACAGCGGCATGATGGACACACCCATCAAGCAGATCGTTAACACTCCGCAAGCGCAGGCAGGCATGGGCTGCATGATGTGCCACTCCATCGTGAAAGTGAAGAGTACGATGGGGCAGGGCGACTTCATGCTCGAATACCCCGAGCTGCATGAGCTGGCGGCGACGAAGAATCCCGTGCTGCGCTGGGTACACGACTTCAGCATCAAGTTGAACCCCGAGCCGCATCGGCGCGTCTTCCTGAAGCCCTTCATGCGCAACCAGACGCCGGAATTCTGCTCGACTTGTCACAAGGTCCACCTCGATGTACCGGTGAACAATTACCGCTGGTTCCGCGGCTTCAACGAGTACGACAACTGGCAGGCCAGCGGCGTGTCAGGCATGGGAGCGCGCTCGTTCTACTACCCGCCGAAGCCGCAAGGCTGCCAGGACTGCCACATGCCCGACAGCAGGTCGAATGACATGGGCAACATCGCCGGCAAGATCCACTCGCACTCCTTTCCGGCCGCCAACACCGCGCTGCCTACGGCCAATGAGGACGAGCACCAGATGGAGGTCACGGAGAACTTCCTGAAGAGCGGTTCGCTGAGCATCGACATTTTCGCTCTGTCCAACGCTGGCCCGCAGACCAGCATCGCGGGCGGGCCGCAGACCGAGTTGCAGACCACCTTTGCCGTGGGTGAAGAAGCAGAAATGAAAACCATTGGCGAGACCGGCGGCGTGGTAGCGCCGGTGACTGCGCCGCTCGACAAAGTCAGCGCTGCGGTCCGGCGAGGCGATAGTGCTCGCATTGACGTCGTGGTGCGAACCCGCAAGGTTGGGCACTTCTTTCCCGGCGGCACAGTCGACGCCCCCGAAACCTGGGTGGAGCTGAAAGCTGTAGACGACAAAGGCCAGGTGCTGTTCTGGAGCGGCAAGGCCGGCGACGATGGTAAGGGCCCGGTTGATCCCGGAGCTCATTTCTACCGCTCGTTGCAGATTGACGAGCACGGCAATCCCATCAACAAGCGCAATGCATGGTCCACGCGCTCGGTGGTGTATGTGCGGCTCATTCCGCCGGGCGCGGCCGATACCATCCATTACCGCTTGAACGTGCCGCAGAACGCGGGCAGCAAGATTACGCTCACGGCCAAGCTGTGTTACCGCAAGTTTTCGTGGTGGAACACTCACTTCGCGTACGCCGGCGTGTCGAAGCAAGACCCTGTCGCTCCGCAGACCGCGAAGGGATACGACGACCGCCAGTTCACGTTTGATGGTGATGTCACGAAGGTATCGGGCAAGTTGCACGAAATTCCTGATCTGCCGATCGTTGTGATCGCGGAGGACACGGTTGAGTTGCGCGTCCTGCCCAAGGGCGCGCCTGCCGAAGCCCCCAAGACCGTCATCGAAAAAGCCGATTGGCAGCGCTGGAACGATTACGGCATCGGCCTGTTCCTGCAGGGAGACTTCAAAGGCGCAGCGGCGGCGTTTCAAAAGGTCACCGAGGCCGATCCCAACAATCCCGACGGCTGGATAAATCTGGGCCGAGTTGCGGTGCAGGAGGGCGACATGGAGCGGGCGCGTACGGTGCTGCTGAAGGCGCTGGCGCTGAGTCCTGGCCTGGCGCGCGCCAACTACTTCTACGCTCGCGTGCTCCGTTCTGACGGCGACTACGATGGCGCGGCCCACCGCCTGCACAAGGTGCTGGAGCAGTATCCCAAAGACCGTGTGGCGCGCAATGATCTGGGGCGAGTGCTGTTCCTATCGCGCAAGTATCCCGAAGCGATCGCGCAACTGCAGCAGGCGATCGCGGTCGATCCTGAGGACCTGCAAGCCAACTACAATTTAATGCTCTGCTACAAGGGGATGGGAGACACTGCGAGGGCCGCAGAATATGAGAAGCTGTATCTGCGCTTCAAGGCCGACGAGTCGGCGCAGACTATCACCGGGCCCTATCGGCGCCTGCATCCCGAGGACAACAACGAACGCCAACTGATCCACGAGCATGTGTCGGCGCCACTCGTACCAGCGAAGAAGCCGTCGTCGGTGGCTGAACAACATGCGGTGACAACGGCGGGCAAATGAACCAATCCGATGAAAATTATAATGAGAGTTATAACATTATAATGAAAGTTATAATAAGGGCCTATTTCGTCATTCTTGTGTGCGTCGCTCTCGCTTCCTCCGGACCGGCGCAGGTTACCTTTAGCGACATCACCAAGCAGGCTGGCATTAACTTTGTGCACAACAACGGCGCGGCCGGCAAGAAGTGGCTGCCGGAGACCATGGGCGCGGGATGCGCATTCATCGATTACGACAATGATGGCTACCCCGACATCCTGCTGGTGAACGGCAAAGATTGGACTGCCCCGGGCAAGCCTTCGACGCTGAAGCTCTATCACAACAATCGCAACGGTACGTTCACCGACGTGACTGCCAAGGCAGGACTGGCGATTTCGTTATTCGGCATGGGCGCCGCCGTGGCCGACTACGACAACGATGGTTACGACGACATCTTCGTGTCGGCGCTGGGACAAAGTCATCTGTTCCACAATAACGGCAACGGTACCTTCACCGACGTCACCAAGGCCGCCGGCATGTGGGGACCCAACGAGTTCAGCACCAGCGCAGCCTGGTTCGACTACGATCGCGACGGCAAGCTCGACCTGATCGTCGTCAACTACGTGCAGTGGAGCCCGCAGGGCGACATTTACTGTACGCTCGACGGAACGCACAAGTCTTATTGCACACCAGAGTCATATAAAGGTGCGTCCGTGCGTCTGTGGCACAACCTGGGAAATGGCAAGTTCGAAGACGCCACGGCCAAGGCGGGGCTGTTCGACAACTCGTCGAAGTCACTGGGCGTTGCCGTGCTCGACGTGAACAATGACGGCTGGCCCGACCTGGTGATCGCCAACGATACCCAGCCCAACAAGCTTTACATCAACAACACCAAGGGTGGATTTACCGAGTCGGCGGTCTCGGCCGGAATCGCCTTCAGCGAAGACGGCGTAGCGCGCGCCGGAATGGGTGTCGATGCCGCCGACTACGATCACACCGGACGCCCGAGCATCGTGATTGGCAATTTCGCCAACCAGATGCTGGCGCTCTATCACAACGAAGGCAACGGACTGTTTGTGGATGAGGCGCCGCGCTCGGAAGTCGGCCGCCGCAGTCTTCTGACGCTGGGATTTGCGACACTCTTCTTCGACTACGACAATGATGGCTGGCTCGACATCTTCGTCGCCAACGGCCATATCGAAAACGAGATTGAGCGCATCCAGAAGCGGGTGAAGTATGCCGAGTCACCGCACCTCTTTCACAATCAGGGTAAAGGCAGCTTCATAGAAGCGACACAATCGGTCGGACCGGACCTTGGCATGCCCCGCGTCGGACGAGGTGCCGCTTACGCCGACATTGACAACGACGGCGATCTCGATTTGTTACTGACTACGAATGCAGGTCCCGCAGTGCTCTTCCGCAACGACGGTGGCAATAGCAATCGCAGCTTGCGCATCAAGCTGGTGGGCACGCGCTCCAACCGGGATGGCATCGGAACCATGGCCATCGTGAGGGCCAATGGCGACCGGCAGACGCAGATGCTGCGCAGCGGCTCGGGCTACCTGTCGTCCAGTGAGTTGGTGCTGACCTTTGGGCTGGGCAAGGCAGGGCAAGCTGATGAGATCGAGTTGCGCTGGCCCAGCGGCCAGGTCGATAAGCTGTCGAAGGTCGCCGGCGGACAGACCATCACGGTCAAGGAAGGCTCTGGAATCGTGCAGCAGCGGCCCTTCGGCGCCGCCGCGCCGCGTGCGCCAGAATCAAGCGGACAAAGCAAGGCCGCTCGATGAAGCCCGTCACGCAACAGTCGGCCTTTGAACTGCTGGTTCTGTTGCGCACCAGGAAGATTTCAGCGCTTGAGTTGGCCGACGAGTACATCCGTCAAATCGAGCGGCTGAATCCGCAAATCAACGCGTTGGTGGATTTTGACCCGGAACGAGTGCGCGAACAGGCGCGGGCCAGCGATCAGTCAGCGAATACAAAAGCGCCGCTGGCTGGATTGCCGGTGACAGTGAAATCGGCGATTTCCACCGCGGGGCATCGCTGTGAGATCGGCAGCCTGGTCAATCGCGGAAACATTCCCACCAAGGATGCGACGGTCGTCGCGCGCCTGCGGAAAGCGGGCGCGGTGATTCTCGGCACGACCAACTGTCCTGAGTACCTGATGGCCTACGTGACCGAGAACCTGCTGTACGGTCGCACCAACAATCCCTGGAATCTGGACTACACTCCCGGCGGCTCCAGCGGCGGAGAATCAGCAGCCATCGCTGCCGGAATGTCCGCGGGCGGTCTGGGCAGCGACAGCGGCGGCTCAGTACGCGTGCCGGCGCACTTCACCGGCATTTGCTCGCTTAAGCCGACACCGGGGCGCATACCAGGCATTGGCCACCTGCCGCCGTGCATCGGGCCGTTTTCATTTCTCGGCGCGATCGGCCCCATGGCGCGAACCACCGACGATGTCGCCCTACTGTTTCACGCGCTCTCTGGGCAAGACCCGGTCGATCCCTCCAGTCCGCCGATTGAATTGCGCGAGCCCGACCTCGAAGAGATCAAGTGTTTCCCAATCGGCTATTTCGAGGACGACGGCCTGGCGCCGGTGACTCCCGAAACGCGCCAAGCCATTCAAGATGCCGCACGGGTACTTCGCAAACAAGGATTCGACGTGCGTCCATTTCGCCCCAATGGTCTGGAGCAAGCTCGCAAGCTCTGGGAGCTCTTCTTCGTGCGTTGCGGCGCGATGTTCGAAGAGCCGCTCGTTCGCGGTCACGAGGAAAGTCTGAGTCCGGTATTTCGCGACTTCCTGGCGCGGGCGCACTCGGCCCCGCCTCTAACGGCCGACGAGTTACTGAGCGCCTGGGCCGAAGCCGACATCATCCGCGGCAAGTTGCTGGCGCAGATGCATGAGTTTCCATTGCTGCTGTGCCCGGTCTGCTCGGTGCCGGCCTTTCGGCACGGCGAGCGAAGCTGGACCATTGACGGCCAGCAGGTCGAGTACCTCGACGCCATGCGATATACGCAATGGTTCAATCTGTTGGCCGCGCCCGCAGCGGTCTTGCCGGTGGGGCGCTCGCCTGAAGGACTGCCGATCGGCGTACAGATTGTTGGTCGCCCATTCGAAGATGAAATCGTATTGAAGGTGGCGTCTGCGATCGATCACGAATTCGGCTACACGCCGCCGATGTGCCAAGAAGTACATGCATCAGACTGACAAAACGTTCCGTGGCACGTCCAAACCGTGACTGTACCGCTGCACGAAGTAGCTTTTGCGGGTGCGGGAATCCATCCTGAATTAACCTGCGATAATAGAAAAACTGGATTACCGATCTATGGGATTTTCCGTACGTCTGCGCACCGGTTTCGCCCTTTTGCTTACGGTGCAGATGGCCAGCAACGCGTTCTCGCAAGCTCACGCAGTCGCACCGCCGCCGCCTCCTGGCGCGAAGAACGTTGTCTGCAAAGACCGCCCCATCCCGCAATTGGTGGATGTCACTGCTAAGACCGGCATCAAGTTCACCCACGTCGCCGACCCCGACAAGAAGTACATTGTTGAGTCGATGGGCGGTGGCGTACTCGTGCTCGACTACGACCGCGACGGCTGGCCCGACATTTACTTCACCAACGCACCGACGGTCGCGATGGCACTGAAGAACCAGACGGCCCGCGGCGCGCTCTATCACAACAACCACGACGGCACATTCACCGACGTGACCGACAAAGCGGGAGTCGCCACTCCCTGCTTTGCAATGGGCGGCGCGGTTGGCGACTACAACAACGACGGCTGGCCCGACATGGTGATCACCTGCCTCGGCCACACCATTCTCTATCGCAATAACGGTGACGGCACATTTACCGATGTGACCAAGCAGGCGGGCATCGACGATCCCCGCTGGTCCACCGGAGCGTCGTTCGGCGACTACGACAATGACGGCTTCGTCGATCTCATGATCACCCGCTACGTGGACTTTCAGCTCAGCGACATGCCAGCGTTCGGCAGCGCTCCGACGTGCAAATACCGGGGCATCGATGTGCAGTGCGGACCGCGCGGACTGCGGGGCGCAGGCGATTCGCTCTACCACAACAATGGCAACGGAACGTTCACCGAGGTCTCCAAACAGGCGGGAGTCGATGATGCACGCGGCTACTATGGCCTTGGCGTGTTGTGGTCCGATTTCGGCAACAATGGGCGCCCGGACATCTATGTTGCCGACGACTCCACTCCCAAATACCTCTACCGCAACGATGGCAATGGCAAGTTCACCGACATCGGTCTGGAGTCGGGAACGGCGGTGAGCGCGGACGGCTCCGAACAGGGCTCAATGGGAATTGCCCTGGGTGACTATAACCACACTGGGCTGCAATCGTTGTACGTCACGAATTTTGCCGACGAATACAACATCCTTTACATGAACCAGGGCGGCTACGATTTCCGGGACGTTTCCTACGACGCGGGCGTAGCGGTGGCGTCGCTGCCTTGGGTGAAGTGGGGCACCGCGTTTGTTGATCTCGACAACGACGGCTGGCTCGACCTGATCTCAGTGAATGGTCAGGTGTATCCACAGGTGGACCAACTGCCTTCGGGCGCCCGTTACCGCCAGCCCAAGAACCTCTTCATGAACGAACGCAACGGCAACTTCTGCGACGCCGAAGCACAAGCGGGGCCCGCGCTGCAGATTCCGCGGGCGAGCCGGGGATTGGCGATTGCCGACCTTGACAACGACGGCAACATAGATCTCGTGATCGCCGATCTGGACGGCGAGCCCATGATTCTCCATAACCAGGGATTGCCCGGGAAACATTGGGTCAGCTTCGAACTGGCGGGAACCAAGAGCAACCGGCTGGCGATCGGCGCCAGGCTCAAACTGGTTGCTGGAGGCATGACCCAGACGGCTGAGATCTTCAGCGGCGGAAGCTACCTCTCGAACCACGATTTTCGCGTGCACTTCGGGCTGAACGACGCCACCAAGATTGACTCGCTGGAAATCAAATGGCCATCGGGCAAGGTGGATACGATCACGAACCTGAAGGCCGACCAGTTTTATTCGGTCCTGGAAGGCAGCGGAATCGTGGACCGCGAAAAGATTCTGCCGAAGAAGAAGTAGCTACTTCCACTTCCCGCTGCCTTCGACCAGCATTACGTAGCGGTCAATCGGCAGGTTGGTGAAGCGCTCGACGACGCCGCTTGGCTGCGGCCACTTCACTTCGACCCAGTCGATCTTCGGCCGGTCCGCAATACCCAGCACTACGCGCGGATCATGTGATGACAAGAAGCTTCCGCCGGCCACTTTGAAGCGGCTGCGCTTCAAGTCGCCGGCCTGATACGTGATCAGCGCCCCGACCGCGTCGGCATTGCATTTCTTTCCTACCAGCTTCACTCCCAGCCAGTGGCTGAGCTTGCCAACTTCATTTCGCAGTAATACCGGCGCTTCGTCGTTCACCGAGATCAGCACGTCGAGACCGCCATCATTGTTGAAGTCGCCCACCGCGAGGCCGCGCGCCGAGAACGTCTTCGTGAAGACCGGCCCGCTTTGTGCGCTGACGTCCTTGAATTGCGTTCCCGAATTGTGAAAGAGCAGCAGGCGTTCTTTGAAGGTCACGCGGTTGGAAAACTGCTCGACGAGATCGTCGGGGAAACCGTTAGCGACGATGAGGTCGAGGTTCCCGTCGTTGTCGTAGTCAAAGAACTTCAGACCCCAGCCGCTCAACCAACGCGTTGGCATGCCGATACCGATCGGCATGGCGACGTCGTCAAAGGTCAGATCGCCGTTGTTCTTGTAGAGCGCGAAAATTTCCTCATCGATGTTGGCAACGAACAGGTCCATCCATCCGTCCTGATTGAAGTCGGCGGAATCCACGCCCATTCCTGAACGCGCCTTGCCCTCAGCGCTGTAAGCGACATCCGCCGGCAACCCGATCTCTTCGAAGCGACCGTTGCCTTTGTTCAGGTAAAGAAAGTTGGCGACGGTGTCGTTGGAGACGAAAATGTCCATCAGGCCATCGTTGTTGATGTCGGTGGCGACCACGCTCCAGGCCTTGCCCAGGTGTTCGGCGATGCCTGCTTCCTTGCTTACATCGGCAAATGTGCCGTCGCCGTTGTTGTGAAACAGCCAGCTCGAAGTGGGCTTGAAGATGCGCGGAATGCAGTAGTGATGCGCACCGTCGGCCGTGATACCGCAGGTTTGCGAAGGGTCCCATGCGGCGAAGTGACAGACAAAAAGGTCGAGGCGGCCGTCGTTGTCATAGTCGAACCAGGCAGCGCTCGAAGCCCAGCCCGTCGCCGCCACTCCCGCTTTTTCGGTAACGTCGGTGAACGTCCCGTCGCCGTTGTTGTGATAAAGGATGCTGCGGCCATACTGCGTCACGTAGATGTCGGGGAACCCGTCATTGTCGTAGTCGCCAACCGCGACGCCCATGCCATAGACACCGCTGCCAACCCCGGCTTTCTCCGTCACATCGGTAAACGTACCGTCACGATTGTTGTGATACAGGGCATTACGCAGCGGCGCGGTTGGAGTGTAGAAATCGGCTTTGCCGCTGTTGACCAGGTAGATGTCCATCCAGCCGTCGTTGTCGTAATCCAGGAACGCGCAACCTGCGCCGCTGATTTCAGGCAAGTGCTTGAGCGCGGACTTGCCGGCATTGTGGACCCAAGTGATCTTGCTCGAACTAGGCGGCACCTCGACAAACGGATATCCGGGCGTGGGAAGCGAATGAGCGATTCTGGAAAATTGGCTCGCAGCAAAAGAGGAAATCAAGCCCTGGAGAAAGAAACGACGCGTGATCGCGGACGGTCGCCACGGCAGAACTGGAAAAGATCTCTCCCTCCCCATGAATGAAACATAACATGAATGTGCAGTGCGTCGTCTGAGCGATGAGAGGCGCGAAATACGCTGCTATGGAGAGCTCCGCGGCGGCGTGATGTGAGCGAGAAATTTCCCATGCTAACATCGAGCGTGAGTGTTCTGCCCAGGTTCCACGGTCATGCGTAAGCGGCGACGCAGTCTGGTCCGCATACAGTTTGCCATCATTGCTCTACTCCTGTTGGTCGTGTTTCCGCAAGCTCTTTCCAGCCAGATCAACGCTCTCGGCGGCGAGTCCACAAGCTTCGAAGATCTCGCCCGCCAAGCCACCGCTGCGCGCGAACAGGGCAAGGCTGAGGAAGCCCTCCGCGATTACCAGCAAGCGCTGCAGCTTCATCCCGAGTGGGAAGAAGGTTGGTGGTATGCCGGAACGCTTTTCTACGACGGCAACCACTTCACCGACGCGCGCACCGCATTCTCCAAGGTGGTCGATTTAGACCCAAAGCTGGGGCCTGCCTGGAGTTTCCTCGGCCTGTGCGAATTCGAAGGCAAAGACTATCCGGCTGCTGTTGCCGCCCTGGAAAAGGGACGTGAACTGGGGACAGAGCAGGTTCCCGCTATCGGGAAGGTGGCCGACTATCATCTCGCTCTGCTGCTCATTCGCACGGGTGACTTTGCACGCGCGACCACGCTGCTCTCCTCGCAATTCATTCGTGGACAAGTATCCGACCAGGTGAAAGTCGCATTGGGATTGGCTCTGCTGCGAGTGCCGCTCTTGCCGGAGGAGATCGATCCTTCGAAAGACGGTGTTATAGCGACTGCCGGCGGTATCGCCGTGCTGCTTGCGCAGAACCAGCAGGCAGAAGCGTTGCAATCATTCCAGCAGGCCATAAAAGACTACCCGGATATTCCCAACCTCCGATCCGCGTATGCCGCCGCCGAACAGCCAACAGCGGCCGAGCCACAGCGACTGGATGCCGGCGACCTCGCCCGGACCGCCCATCTATTCGCGCGAAGCACAGCGGAAGTAAAACCAGGTAGCGCCGTACCGAACACAGGCTCCTCATCGGCCGGCTTCGACGAACTCGCGAAAAAGGCCGTGGCGGCGCGGGGCGCGGGCAACCTCGAGGAAGCTATACGCGACTATCATCAGGCCCTGCAAATGCATCCCAGCTGGGAGGACGGATGGTGGGATGTTAGCGTCCTCTATTTCGGCGACGGACGCTATTCCGAAGCGATTGATCCTCTAAAGCACGTCGTTGGTCTAAAGCCGGGTTTCGGCACCGCGTGGGCGATGCTTGGCTTGAGCGAGTACGAAACCGAAGACTTTAAGAATTCGCTGATTCATTTGCAAAAAGCACAGGGATTGGGGATACAGGGAAGTGCAGAAGCGATCGGAATCGCGCAATATCATCTTGGCGCGCTGCTGAACTTGAACGGCGAATTCGACCGAGCTGTGGAGCTGCTTTCGGTGGGCCATCCCGCCGGCCAGATGGTTGGTCAGTGGAACATCGCATTGGGGATGGGTCTGTTGCGCGTGCCGCTGCTCCCCGAACAAGCCGCACCCGCCCAGCAGGGCCTATACACGGCTGCCGGACAGGCGGCCTCGTTGCTGGCCAACAGCAAATACGACGATGCCTTCGTAATTCTGCAAAAGCTGCTGAAGGACTACCCAAACACGCCATTCCTTCACTATGCGCACGGCGCGGCGCTAGCGTCGCTATCGCAATACGACGAGGCCGAGGCGCAACTGAAGGAAGAGATCAAGATCTCCCCTGGCAGTGCATTGCCGTACATTCGGTTAGCATTTATCGACTTAAAGATCCATCGCGCAAACGACGCCCTCGTGGCCGCGCAAAAGGCCGTGCAGTTGGCGCCTCAGTCAGCGGAAGCGCATTACGTCTTAGGACGCGCCTTGCTGGGGACAGGCGACGCTGGGCAGGCCGTCAAGGAACTGCAGATGGCGAATGACATGCTGCCCGACAGCCCGGAGATTCACTTTCACCTCGCGCGCGCCTATAGCAAGGCCAGGCAGCCGGAGAAAGCTGACCAGGAGCGCGAGACTTTCGCGCGGCTGAACGCCATCGCCGAACACCAGCGCAGCCTTCGCGGCAGCCAGGCGTATGGTGCTTCGCATGAGCAGGAAACCGACCTGTCGCTGCCTCCCGTGACCACATCGCCCGAAGCCCCGTCTGTGCCCCGGTAATCCACCCGGCTCACAATTAGGCGAGGTCAGTCCGAAAGAGACGGAACCGCTGTTCATTATTTTTCTGCTCGAAATTGTTCACATTTGACCGCATATGTTTATAATTGGCGCCACGGAATTTCGTATCCGAGCAGGGACGCTCGAATGGTGCAATTACACATGGGACGACTGCGGCGCAGGACCCGTCGATTCGCGGATCACAAGTTCCGGATCGACGAGGAGTCCGGCCTCGTGCCCGTCCCGGCCTTCGATGCGGTCGATCAGGGTTTCCGCCGCCAGTGCGCCGATCTTTCGCAGCGGCTGGCGAATGGTCGTGAGGCTGGGCAAATGGTAGGCGGCCTCGCGAATATCGTCGAAGCCCACAACCGAAATATCCTCGGGTACACGAAGGCCAGTTTCCTTGATGGCGCGTATCGCGCCCACCGCGGAAATGTCGTTGTAGGCAAGAAGTGCCGTGAAGGGAACCTTACGCGACAACAGCTCTTTCGTGGTCTCGTAACCCATCTGAGGCGAGGGATCGTCAGCCGGCAATTGCGTGACCAGTTCAGGCAGCAATTCGATCCCCAATGCATGGGCGGCGCCGTCGATGCCTTCCCAGCGAGCGCCGGAGTCGACGCTGAGCGGCTGCCCCTTGATGACGGCGATTCGGCGGTGTCCCAGTTCTGCAAGATGTCCCATTACCATCTGGGCTGCCTTGACGTGGTCAAGTGTGATGTTGGTTACGCCTTCGATGGAATGGTGTCCGGAAATGGCGATCGTTGGCAAATGTGGACTGCCCGCCAAGTTGGTATCGATCGTAATAAAGCCCTCCGCTCCCCGCACCCGCAGGATGTCGGAGTACTGGCGCAGGAGTTGAGTGTCGTGGTGATGCACGACCGTCACGAAGACGTACTTGCGCATGCTGAGGGCCGATTCAATGCCGCTGATCACCACGCTTCCATAGGCGTCGCCGATTTCGGCGCAGATTACTCCTACCGTGTAGGTGCGCTTCTTGCGGAGCGTCCGGGCGAAGTAATTGGGTTGATAGTTGAGCTCGCGGGCGGCAAAGAAGATGCGGTCTTTGGTGTGCTGCGGGATGGCCTTGGCGTACGGAGAATCGTTCAGGACCGCCGAGACAGTCCCCTTGGTCAGTCCCAGGTGTTTGGCCAGTTCCTTGAGAGTCGTGCCATGTTGCGCGGGTGGTTTTGTGCGGTCGGGCATGCGCGCTTCACACGAATCTGGAGTCTACGCACCAGTCTGCATCCAACGCAACCGGTTTTCTTGCGGAAAAATAGCGTGGGAGTGAGTTTTAGGGTGAAATCGTCCCGTTTTGGGAATTTGGAGTGCTAGAAAGGCCTCGATGCATCGATTAACCGGAAGAATTCGTTTTTTTTTGTTGACAGCGGTATGGGTCAATAACATAAATTGACTAGTCGCGGGGTTGTTGCAGAACCGATTCTCCGTCGATTTAGAGAATCGATATTTCAAGGTAACTTTTTGACACACCTTAATCGGTCACGATTGTGCTTTGACGTGCGCAGTGGGACCCTGCATGAGGGCCGTGCCAGCGCGCGTTGGGGAGAAAAATGTTTCTGGTGGGGGAACAAATGAATCGTTTGGGTAGCTGGCTAATTCTGACCCTGGTCGTGGTATCGATGCTTTCAGTGCCGCTGGTGGCGCAGAAAACATCCGGTACGATCCGGGGTGTCGTTACCGACCCGTCCGGCGCTGTCCTGGCCAACATTCCGGTAGAAATTACAAATAGCGAAACCGGCCTGTCACGCACCGTAACCACTAACACTCAGGGCGAGTACGTAGCCCCTGAAATTGCCGTCGGCACGTACACGGTGACCGTCAAGGCTCCGAACTTCAAGGAGTCAGTCTCGAAGAATGTCGACCTTCACACATCCAGTACGCAAACTTTGAATATTCAGCTTCAGGTTGGTAGCACCTCGGAGCAGGTGACGGTAGCGGCCAGCGAAGTCCAGGTACAGACGGACAATGCGGCACTGGGCGAAGTTGTCACGGGCGAGCAGGTTCGTGAACTGCCGCTGAACGGACGCAGCTTTGTTCAGTTGACCCAGTTGCAGCCGGGCGTTTCCGCGGCCGACAACTTCAGCGCCAACAACAAGGGCCTGCTGGCCGGCGTTGATTTTTCGGTGAACGGCAACGCCACCACGAACAACCTGTTTCTGGTGGACGGCGCCAACAACAATGACGTGGGCTCCAACCGCACCATCCTGATCTATCCCTCGATCGAGGCGATCAGCGAATTCAAGATGCTGCGCAACTCCTACGGTCCGGAGTACGGTCAGGCTTCGGGAGCGGTGATCAACATTGTGACGCGCAGCGGATCGAACCAGTGGCACGGTGACGCGCTTTACTTCGGCCGCAACAGTGCGCTGAACGCCGAGGACTGGTTCTCACACGCAGCCGGAGTGGCTGCGGCTGCGTCTGGAACTCCGTTGCCAAATAACGGGAAGAACATTTTACAGCGCAACGACTGGGGCTTCTCGGTTGGCGGTCCGATCAAGAAGGACAAGCTGTTCGTCTTCTACAGCCAGGAGTGGAACAGGGAAATACGTGGCATTACGCGTCAGTCTTGCGTGCCTTCGCAGGCCGAGCGGAACGGTGACTTCAGTAATCCCACCTGCGGCGAAACTCGGCCGACCGGTTTAGTGGCGGCTGGGATGGCGAATCCGGCGACGCCGTACACGTTCATTCCCAGCCAGATCAATCCGTCAGCGTTGACGCTCCTGCAGTGGCTGCCCCTGCCGAACTTGAGTATTCCGCTGACGAGCGGCGCGGATTGGAGCGCATCGCTCAACACGCCCATCGACTGGTCGCAGTGGAACGTTCGTGTCGATTACAACATCAGCCATTCCCAGACACTGATGTTCCGGTGGACCCAGGACAGTTGGACGAACGACTCGCCCAACGGCGGCTCTACTCTGGGCCTGTGGGGTGATGCAATTTACCCTGCCCTGAACAGCAACTGGTCGCAGCCGTCAAAGCAAATCATTACCCGCCTAACCTCCACCATCGGTACATCGATGGTCAACGACTTGGAATTCGCCTATTCCGATAACCGGATCAACATTACCCCGGGTGGAACCGATCCCAGCCTGTTGCCGGCGCTGACGGCGGCTTTTCCGCCCAGTTATCCGGAGGCGCTCAAAACCTCCAAACTCGGCACTCCCAATCTGTGGGGTGGTATAGGTGGATACACCAGCAATAACACTCTGTGGCTGATCGCTCCGTGGAAGAACAGTCTCGACATTTACACGGTTCGCGACGACTTCTCCAAGGTGTTGGGAACGCAGACGCTGCGCTTCGGGGCTTTCCTGGGCTGGAACGGCAAGAACGAATACAACGGTTCCACCAGCTCCACCGAGTACCCGCAATTCACAACCGGAAACGGCGGAACCAACACCCCGACCGGCAACGACTTGGCCAACCTTATGGTTAACAACGCCATCTGGAACAACATGGGCGAGTCGTCCACCAACACCTACGTGCACCTTCGTTGGCGCGACTACGAGTTCTATGCTGCCGACAACTGGAAGGCGCGGCGCAACTTAACGATCGACGCGGGAGTGCGCTACTCGATTCTGGCGCCTCCTTTCCAACCGAATAATCAGTTCACCAGCTTCCGTCAACAGCTGTATAACCCGAGTCTGGGATCCAGCGATGCCTGCAATGGACTGATCACGGTGCCGGGTTACAGTCCGTGCCAGAATGCGAACGCGATCTTTGGCACCAACTTCACAGCCGCCGTATATGGCCAAAACAAGTATTTGAAAGACGTCAACTATCACCTGTTTGCCCCTCGACTCGGTGTTTCGTGGGACCCGAAAGGCAACGGCAACATGGCACTCCGGGCCGGCTTTGGTATTTTCTACCAACGTGACCGCACCACTCCGGCATATGTGAACGCCAATAACGCTCCGTTCTCGGTCAGCAACACCTTTACCCGTACTCTGGGCACGCCACCCACCAATGTCGCGGGCGGGAGCGCGGCTCCTTCGGGTGGGTACGACCCGAGTTCGAACGTCTCCAACTCACTGCAGTGGAACTTGACCTACGAAGTTGCGGTCCCGAAGATGGGCAAGAACACGACTTTGGAGGTGGGATACGTTGGCAACAACGCTGTCCATCAGTTGAACGTCTATAATCTCAACTACGTTCCGCAGGCGCTCTGGGGGCCAGCTTCATTTATGGGCAACCCCAACAGCATCCGTACCTTCCCGGGCTGGGGAACGATGGCATGGTGGCTAAACAACGGGTCCGCAAACTACAATTCGTTGCAAGTGTTGTTCAAAACCCAAATCCAGAAGTTCCAGTTGCAGGCTGCCTACACCTGGGGCCATTCCATCGGCGATATAACCCAGCAGAACTCGTCGGGCGGCTTGGGTTGGGATTCGTACACTTGGGGTCCAGACCCCAGGCTGGATCGCGGCAATACATCGATCAACCGTCCACAGATCTTTGTCGCCAACTTCGTGTACTATCTGCCTGACCTGAAGGGCCAGAATGAGTGGGTACGAGGGGTCGCCGGCGGATGGGAACTGGCGGGTATCACGCAATACTCCTCGGGCGCCTCGCTGTCGTTCTATCAGAACGGTATCAGTGAGGACACCGCCTTACTGGCAAATCCCAACGATCCCAACGCTGGCAAACTGGCACAACTGGTTGGGATTGGAGGCAATGGCAACCCACCACTACGGCCGCTGCTGTCCGGAGAAAGCTGCTATACCGGTCTGAGCGGTTCGCAGGTGCTCAATCCCGGAGTAGTGACCCTGATCGGCTACCCGATTGGAACCTATCCGGCGGGCGTCCAGGGACGTGGCTTTTGCCGCGGGCCTGGTTATGTCAACACCGACTTCTCCGTGGATAAGAACTGGCGTGTGTGGGGTGAGCGGCTGCGCATCCAGTTCCGGATGGATTTCTTCAACCTGTTCAACCACGCAAATTTCCGCGGCGACCAGACCAACAGCATAGGTTGGAATGGCACGAACACAACCTTCCAGAACGTAAACTGCGGGGCGGCGAACGCGGCTGGCTTCTACCAGCCATGCACCCTGTCCAACAACATCATCACCAGACAGACTTACAATCAGGGCGCGGGGCAGGCGACAAGCGTGAAGAACGCCCGCGAATTGCAGTACGGTATGAAGATCATCTTCTAACTGTGCTCGACCACAACTCTTAAACTTGACCGGCAGTGCCTGCTACAATCAGGTACTGCCGGTTGTATTTTTACGAATTATCGTGGTCTTCGGGTCCATTGCTCTCAGCCTCGTTGCGCAAGAAGTGTTTTGACGACGTGATCTCCATTGGTTCTCCTCTTTGTCGCTGGCTTGCTTTCCTCTTTCTGCTGTGGGCGACACCATTAACAGCCAATACCGCCCCCGCTCAGGCCCAGGCGGCCAAGAAGCCGCCACAGAGCCAAACCCCGCATCACGTGCCCGAACACCAGCCAACTCCCTACGAGGAATTGCAACGCCGGATCCAAGCCCAGCGTGACGCGATTCAATCAGGTGACCCGCAAGCGGTGGAAATCACCAGCAAGGCCCTCGTGGCGTTTGCCCTGCGAGGAATTGCCCAGATCCGATCGCTGGAGGCCGCCTGGCCGCAAGCGGTGGAGCTATACCGGCAGTCGGTGGCGCTGGAGGACGATCGCGCCACCCGCCTTGAGCTGGCGAGCGCCTGCATTGCGGCGGACAAATACGATGACGGCTTGGCAGAGGTCAATCAGGTGCTGGCTGTCGACCCAAAGAGCGCCCAGGCATGGCTCGTCAAGGGCAAGCTCCTGATGGCCAAGGAGGATTACCGCGGCGCG
>Ga0074046_10000510_pt1 | contig 35565 bp, 31 predicted proteins | sample BogForMeECP23OM3_FD_94441 | JGI IMG/M metagenome (GOLD analysis project Ga0074046, IMG submission 94441) | Bog forest soil microbial communities from Calvert Island, British Columbia, Canada - Bog Forest MetaG ECP23OM3 | ecosystem: Environmental > Terrestrial > Soil > Wetlands ... | reverse complement strand
GTCGTCCATGATGCGTAATACTTCCCGGGGTTCTTGCGCGTCCAGATGGTTGTGATAATCGATGACTGGGAATTTGGGCTTCAATATCGCATGCTCGGGAGCCGCGAGCATCGACCGCGGGTGAAAATCGCTTAGCCGGAGATCGACTTCCGCACGCGCCGTAACCATCGCCACAAACGGATCTTTGCTCGCTGTCGAATCGCCCATGATCGCTCCTGTTCAACTGACGAAAGATGATACTAGCAAATGCAGAGTCGACTTTCCTGCGGCGAAGCGCACACGTTTCAACTTCGGCCCTTCGAAGTTTTGAATCTGGAGCACTAGTGACGACGAGACCCCATCCGTCTCCTAAACACAGCATTTTTCCACTTGGCAACTCCCCCGCTTTTGTCGTCTACTTGTGGCACCAGGCAACGTGCCCCCGTCCGGTTTCGTTCCTCTGCATCCAAACCGCAGGAGACAAAGAGAATGAAAGATCTATCTCTCGTTAAAGTATGCTTCCGTACCAGCGTTCTGTGGGTTGCGCTTATTCCCGCCTTCGCTAGCGCCCAGCAGGCCGCACCCCATTGGGCTTACAAAGGTAAAGAAGGGCCAAGTGACTGGGGCAAACTCGATCCCACCTTTGCCACCTGCTCGATTGGCCATACGCAATCACCTATCGACATTAAGGGAGCGAAACCAGCCGACCTGCCGGCTCTCAAGTTCGATTACAACGCCGTTCCGCTGAACATCATCGATAATGGTCATACTATTCAAGTGAACTACGCTCCGGGCAGCACTTTGACCGTCGGCGATAAGACCTATACCCTGAAACAATTCCACTTTCACCATCCCAGTGAAGAGCACATAAATGGACACGGCTACGATATGGTCGCCCACCTGGTTCACGCGGACGCCGACGGCCATTTGGCGGTGGTCGCCGTTTTGTTGAAAAAGGGCGAGTCGAACGCGTTTATCGATTCCGTGTGGAAGAACATCCCTACGGAGAAGGAGAAAGCGATAGACGTCTCGGGAGTAACCGTAAACATTAAAGATATACTTCCGGCCGACCATGGGTATTACACTTTTACCGGTTCACTTACCACGCCACCGTGTTCGGAAGGCGTGACTTGGTACGTGTTGAAGAACCCAGTGACCCTTTCTGAAGCACAAGTGGCGGCGTTCGCCAAGCTTTATCCCAAGGATGCGCGTCCCATCCGCCCGGTGAATGGCCGCGAGATTCTGGAGACCAAGTAGACTCCACACTTCGTAGCCGTCGGATCGTGCCTGCAAGCGTCAGGACCAGTATTCCTGTGGGTTTTGCGTCCTTCTAGGCTTGCAAAAGACTGTTTGCCAAGCTGCTTTTGGACGTAGTACTGTCCCCGAATGGCGAACAAGCCGCACAGACGCAAGAAGGGGGAACGTAAAGCCATGTCAGCCGATCATGAGGAAAAGAACGCCGCCAATGGCGAGCTGCGCGAAGGCGCGAACGTAGACAAAATCCGGGACATTCTCTTTGGCGCAAATATGCGCGAATACGAGAAGCGCTTCGCCCGGCTCGAAGAGCGATTGACGAAATCCTCCGATGCGCTCCGCGATGATCTCAAAAAGCGCTTCGACACCCTGGAATCGTATGTCCGCGAGGAAATCGAGTCGCTCGGTCAACGGCTAAAAAACGAGAAAGCGGAACGCACCGAATCGTTGAAAGAGTTGACGCGGGAGTCGCGCGACTCCTCTAAGGCCCTCGAAAAGAAGCTCTCGCAACTGGAGGACGCCTTGGAGAGTGCTCAGAGTGACCTGCGTTCGCGCATTCTTGACCAATCCAAAGCACTCGGCAACCAGATCCAGAAATCCAAGGAAGAACTGGAAGCGGCGCTCGAGACCGAAGCCGAGACACTACGAACCGAGAAGACAGATCGCGCCGCGCTGGCCGACCTGTTTACCGAGCTTGCGTTGCGCCTGAAAGACGAACTGGAGCTACCGGAGAAATAACCGAGCCAGTGTATGGGCTCCGCCCCTCAACGATCTCCGGATCCCTCGGATACCGGCCCTTCCATGGCTGATGCGCCAAAAAATCGACCTCCTAACGCCCCTCGAGACGAGTCTTCTCCCAACGGCTCTGGCTCATTCGAGGAGCTGCGCCACTTGATTCTTGCCCCAGAGCAAGAAGCCCTGGAGCGACTACACGAGCGCATTGAGAACCCCGAGTCGCGGACGGACGATGTTAGCGGAGTGGTCGCGGAAGCAATTCAGCGCCGTCGAGAGCAGGGAGGCAGCGACGCCCTGAGTGAGGCCCTTGCGCCCACCATTGAAACCGCGTTGCGCGAATCCGTTCGCAAGGACCCCGCTACCCTGGCGGATGCACTATTCCCGGTCATGGGCCCGGCAATCCGCCGCTCCATCCTCGAAACTCTTCGTTCCTTCCTGGAGTCCTTCAATCAAATTTTGGATCAAAGCCTCTCCTGGCAAGGCATGAAGTGGCGGCTGGAGGCGGCGCGCACCGGGCGTTCCTTCACCGAAGTTGCGCTATTGCACAGCTTGGTCTTTCGCGTGGAACAGGTTTTCTTGATTCACAAGAAGACCGGCTTGCCCATTGCTCACGCGGTTGCGCCTGCCGTTGCAATGCAAGATCCCAGTCTGGTTTCAGGAATGCTCTCCGCCATTCAGGATTTCGTGCGCGATTCATTCCACACCGGTCAGAGTCAGGGTGTGAACCGGATGAATGTGGGGGATCTCGATGTCTGGGTCGAGATTGGTCCTTACGCTATCTTGGCCGCAGTGATCCGGGGAGTAGCCCCGAGGTCAGTACAGGACCGCATGGCGGAGACTCTGGAAAAACTTCACGCCGAGTATGCTGCCCAGATGCAATCCTTCAACGGCGACGCCGCGCCGTTTGCGAACGCAAATAAAGAACTTTCACGCTGTTTGGAAGCCAAGTTCAAAGAGGACTCGCAACCGCGCGGATATGGCTATGCCATGGTCGCTGGCCTTCTTTTACTCACCGTCATCGGAGGGTGGTTGGGTTGGCGATGGTGGCAGTATCATCGGTGGAATCAATTGGTCGAAACCCTTGACAGCCAGCCAGGCTTGACCATTACCTCGCTCGCCCGCGAGCATGGGCGTTTTGTCATCCGGGGCCTTCGCGATCCTCTTGCTCCGGACCCACAGAAATACGTGCAGGACGCTCAGCTCGATCCTTCGCGAGCAGAATTCCACTGGGGCGCTTACTATGCCCTCGATGACCCACTGATCCAGCAGCGCGCGATTGCCGCGCTTGCGCCTCCTCCCGGTGTCACTCTCTCTGTGAAAGACGGTATCCTGCGTATTGACGGCCAACCTTCGGCCAAATGGCTGAGCGATTTAGGTTCGCGCGCCATATTGGTTCCGGGAGTCCGTGCAGTTGATTTGGGCCGCTTCTCGCCGGGGCAGATTGCTTTTGATGAGGCAAAAACCAAGATCCAAGCGACAGTAGTCAGGTTTCCGTTAGCAAGCTCCGCTCTGTCCTCCGCGGAACGCGCAAACCTCCGAAGTCTTGCTCCCTTGATTAAGGAAGTGCTCAACTCCTCGGCCACAACGCAGGGAACCGTCACCATTGAGATAGTCGGGCATAGCGATTCCACGGGTGCCGAATCGGCAAATCAGAATCTGAGTCAACGGCGTGCGGATCGGGTTGCTTGGGAACTCATACAGCTGGGCGCGGCCGAGACAAGTCTGCGCGCTAAGGGCGTTGCCACTGCCGAACCGCTCCGCCCCGAAAACAATGACGAGAATCGTCAATTCAATCGAAGCGCAACATTTCGCGTAGTTGTTCCTCCCTCCAACCAGCCATGATTCAAAAAAAGATTTGCATGTTGGGTTCTTTTGCGGTCGGTAAGACAAGTCTGGTGCGGCGCTTCGTCGAAAGCATCTTTTCTGAGACTTACCACACCACTGTCGGAGTGAAGATCGATAAGAAAATAGTGCGCATCGACGGCGCCGAGATCAATCTGGTGCTCTGGGATCTTTATGGCGATGATGACTTCCAGAAAATCCGTTGGTCTTACTTTCAGGGGTCTTCCGGCTATCTCCTGGTCGCGGATGGCACGCGCCGAGCGACTATCGATAAAGCGATAGAGCTGGAAGAGCGGGCTCGCAAAGAGATTGGGGCTGTCCCGTTCGTTTTTGTGGTGAACAAATGCGATCTCGTCGATGATTGGGAATTCGATCCGGAGATGGATGCGCGTCTGGCGGCCAAAAACTGGACCGTCCTGCGCTCGAGCGCTAAAACCGGCCAAGGCGTCGATGAAGCCTTCTCGCAACTTACTCGAAAGATCGTAGGCTGAACATGCTCGAGCCTCTGTCTCAGTTCTTGCGTGAACTTGGATTTGTGCTCCTGGAGTACCGGGGCCAGGGCGTATTTGCGATGCTCTCGCCTGCTCCTGCATGGCTCACGGAAGTTTGGGGAATATCACAAGGTAACGACGTTGAGGAAATTGCACTTTCTGGGAAATCCCCCTTTCTGGAGAATTTCCTGTTAGAAGCAGACACTTTTTGGAATTCAAACAACAAGGGACTCTGCGAATCCGAAACTTGGATTGAGAAATCCCGATCGGGCAGAGAAATCCCTCTCGAGGCAATCGCGCTCCAATCGCAGGGAAAACGCCTTCTCGCAATCCATAGCCCGGAGCCACAGTTCCAGGAACGCGTACAGCTTCTTCAGACTGCCCGCAATTCACTTCTGGATCACGAACGGCTCCAGCGCGAAATCCAAAAGAAGGAAATTCTTCTCCATTGTATTATTCATGACCTGTCGCAACCCCTAAGCGTCATGAGCGCCGCCTTTGATTGCATGACTGACGAACATGTCAGTGACCGCGGAAAGGGCCTTCTGGAACTGGGAAGGAAAGCCGGCGAACAGCAGTTGATGATGATTCGCGATATCCTCCAAGTCTTTTCGGAGGACCTGAAGGCTTCGCTTGAGGCAGAGAACAAGGCTGAATCAGGTGCCAACTTACTGTCGTGCGCCAAGTCCGTGCTGAACGCATTTAGCCCCGTGTATGCTGCCAAAAGCGTTCGCCTGCTGCTTGATGATCGCATCGACCAGGACGGCCAGTGGCCAGTCCGCGGAGAGGCAACCCGTATCGAGCGAATCTTCTCCAACCTCTTGGAAAACGCTCTTCGCTATACGCCACCCAGTTCAAAGGTTACGATCGGACTCGTGGCCGACGGGGAATTTGTTAGAGCCTACGTGGATGACGAAGGTCCTGGACTTCCGTCCGATCTGTCACAAAGCCAGATTTTCGCCCTATTCTCGAAGGGGAACAAGGGTGGTGGCAAGGCCGGGTTAGGCTTGTACTTTTGTCGGTTGACAGTGGAGCGGTGGGGCGGAACCATTGGCTGTGAGTCCCTTCCGCAGAAGGGCTCTCGCTTTTGGTTTCGGCTTCCCAGATTCAAGCCGCAGCCCGCGACGTCACTACGAACGTCGGAACCAGTAGCGGCAAAAAGCAGCCGTGGAGCGCTGGCCCCAAAGCGATATCCAATGCGCATCCTTCTAGCGGACGATCAAAGCGAAATTCGCATGTTGACCACGCACCAGCTCGAGCGGAGTGGCCATCATGTGGTTGCCGTGGCCAATGGCCAGGAAGCTATAGACGTCTTGCAGCACGAATCGTTCGACGTCGTGCTTTTGGACGAAGACATGCCGGTCATGAGTGGTCTGCAAGCCTTACAAGTCATTCGTGAGCACCAGAAACCATCTGGGCCCACTGTGGTCATTGCGCTCACGGGCTATAACAGCGAACCGGATCGCGAACGACTGTTGCGTGCCGGATTCGACTCCGTCATCGGCAAACCATTTCGACTGGACGCACTCGACGCCTTGGTCCGTGGTTCCTCGACAACTGATCTACCGCCCGTGGAGGCTGAAGAGGCAGCACCATCATTAAAAACGCCCGTCGCGAGTCTACTCGATCGGGTAGGAGGGGATGAAAAGCTGGCGCATAAAATGATTGCCACGTTTTTGCGCGACACGCCACAACGCCTGTCTGGTATCCAGAAAGCTCTCGGGCAAAAGAACGGGCAAAATCTGGCTTCGTTGGCTCATGCCCTGAAAGGTTCCGTGGGCATTTTCGGCGCGCACGTGGCGCGAGACTGTTGCCAGAAGTTGCAAGACCTCGGCCGTGCAAACAACTTCAGCGAAATCCCTGCGGTTTACGACCAACTGAAGGAAGAGATTGCACAGTTGGAAGCAAATTTGAGAGGATACGCGGGACGGAAACTTTCCCCTAGCCCGGGAGCGAGTCCCAAGAATAAGCGCCGCAGTTCGAAGCTCTAGCGGCAATCGCCATAGGAGTTCCGCCAGAATCGCCGGAGCTTAGCTCTTCTCCGTCGGAGCGCATACATGTCGAGTATCCTGGTCACCGATGACGATGCCACAACGCGGCAAATGCTTCGTGGGATTTTGAAAAACGCCGGCTATTCTGTGACCACTGCCTCGGACGGCATGGCAGCTCTGCGCGCGATCCAAAAGACGAAATTCGATCTCGTACTTTTGGACATCTGGATGCCCAAGATGACCGGACTCGGCTTCCTGGGACATCTCCACGAGGAAAAATTCATTCCTAAAATTGTGGTCATGACGTCCGACCAGACCTCCGATACCCTCCTCGCGGCTCTACGAGGTCGTGTTTACCAATTCCTGAAAAAGCCGCTGGACGCTACCACCCTCTTGACCAGCGTGGAAAACGCATTGTCCACCAGCCCTGAAGTACCGGCCATTGAGGTGCTCTCCGCCAATTCCCAATGGGTCGAACTCATGGTTCCCTGTGAGCGCTCAGTGGTGAGCCGCGTGCAAAGTTTCCTTATGCACATGGATATGGACCTGCCACCGGATGTAATCGAAAAAGTGGGTTATGCATTCCGCGAGCTTCTGAACAACGCCATCGAATGGGGTGGCCACCTGGATCCCAATCTGAAGGTGCGCGTTTCTTACATCAAGACCAAACGCATGTTGATGTATCGCCTGGATGACCCCGGCCCGGGTTTCAAGCTGGAAGACCTGAAGCATGCAGCGATCAACAATCCTCAAGACAATCCCATGGCCCACATGCAAGAAAGGGAATCCAAAGGTCTACGTCCCGGCGGGCTGGGATTAATGCTGACGCAACAGTTGGTGGATGAATTGGTTTATAACGAGACCCGCAACGAGGTGGTTTTGATCAAGTACCTTTGAGTCTTTGTTACCGCGCAATTAGTGCCTCAATTCCACCCAATTCAAGGAAACAATGGATGGCGGTGCTTGGCTCCGCAGGGCAGACTAGTAGTGGCCCAGGAACTGGCCTTCGGGTCAGCTGTCATAGGCGAACCGTAGCGGTATGCTAATCCCGTTAGGCGAGGCGGCCAGCCCGACCATAAGTTCCTAAACATCCGAGTTTCACTGGGGGAAGTTCGTGGGCAGACGCGACCTGGCGCTTCGATCGTGCCAATGTTTTGTGGCCATTTTCGTAATTGCATGGTTGGCGGGTTGTGGCTCGACCCACTCATCTGGCTCCGGGACCAATTCCCAATCCACAATTCCCACAATCACATCTCAGCCCACTGCCCAGACAGTGACTGTCGGCCAAACCGCGATCTTCAGTGTTATGGCTTCGGGCACTGCGCCTCTCTCTTATCAATGGCAGAAGAATGCATCAAATATCAGTGGGGCGAACGGCCCCAGTTATGTAACTCCCGCAACCACACTCGCCGATAATGCCGCAATCTTTGATGTGGTAGTTTCCAATGCTGCCGGAAGCGTCACCAGTCAACCGGCCACGCTGACAGTGAATCCGGCTAGCACTGCTCCAACGATCACCACTCAGCCAGCAAATCAGACCGTCACCGCCGGGCAGACGGCCACTTTCTCCGTTGTCGCGGCTGGCTCCGCCCCCCTCACCTACCAGTGGCAGAAGAATGGCATTGTGATCGCTGCAGCGACGTCGAGTTCCTACACCACACCTGTAACGACCTCCGCGGACAACGGCGAGCAGTTTCGCGTAACAATCGCAAACGCAGCCGGCAGCGTGACCAGCAGCGCCGCCACTTTAACCGTGAATCCCTCGACGACCGCTTCAACAATCGACGTCATTACTTACCACTACGACAATCTGCGCACTGGCCAAAACGTGAATGAAATGACGTTGACGCCTGCAAATGTCAAGGTAAACACATTTGGAAAATTGGGAGAATTTGCGGTCGACGGGCGAGTGGACGCCCAACCACTGTTGATTGCCAACCTGACGATCCCCGGCAAAGGAACCAAGAACGTCCTGTACGTCGTGACGGAGCACGATTCTATTTATGCGTTTGACGCAGATAGTATTACGGCGACAGGCGGGATCGCGTTATGGCAAGCAAGCGCCTTGCTCACCGGTGAATCGCCTAGTGATGATCGCGGCTGTAGCCAAGTCTCCCCAGAAATCGGCATTACGTCCACCCCCGTCATCGATCGCGGAAGAAACGCCATTTATATCGTCGCAATGTCAAAAGACTCAAACGGAAATTATTACCAGCGAATGCATGCACTCGATCTCACCACAGGCAAGGAATTATTCGGGGGACCGACGACAATCCAAGCCACCTATCCCGGTACTGGCGACAACAGTTCGAACGGCTCGGTCGTCTTCGATCCCAAGCAATATAAAGAGCGCCCTGGACTGCTCGAGGTCGCCGGAACAATCTACACTTCGTGGTCCTCTCACTGCGATCACCGGCCCTACACCGCTTGGGTCATAGCTTATAGCGCTGACACACTCGCACAGACCAACGTTTTGAATCTCGTCCCCAACGGTAGTGAAGGCGCGATTTGGATGTCGGGTGCGGCTCCGGGCGCGGACGCCTCCGGCAATATCTACTTCATTATGGGCAACGGAGATTTTGACACCACTCTGAATTCGAGTGGGTTTCCGGCGAATGGCGATTGTGGAAATTGCTTTGCGAAGATCTCGTCGGCCGCGCCGCTTACCTTGCTCGACTATTTTACTCCTCTGAACACCGTCTCCGAATCCGACTCCGACACCGACTTTGGCTCAGGTGGCGAACTTCTGCTACCCGACGTCGTCGATGGTAGCGGCAATACGCGGCATCTCGCAGTCGGCTCTGGTAAAGACGCCAATATCTATGTCGTCGATCGCGACAATCTGGGCAAGTTCAACGGCAGCGCCGACAACATCTATCAACTGATCACCGGTCAACTCTCTGGCGGAGTCTTTTCCAAACCGAGCTATTTCAATGGCACGGTTTATTACGGCGCCGTCGGCGACTCCATAAAAGCATTTCCTATCGTGAACGGTCTCCTCGCAACAAGTCCCTCATCACACTCTGCAAACACTTTCGGCTATCCGGGTGCGACACCCACAATCTCTGCAAGCGGCGCGACAAATGGCATCGTTTGGGTCGTGGAGAATACCAGTCCCGCGGTTCTGCATGCATACGATGCGACAAATCTGGCCAACGAACTCTACAATTCCAACCAGGCTTCCAGCGGTGCCGATCATTTCAGCAACAACAAGTTCATCACCCCAATGGTAGTGAATGGCAGAGTTTACGTCGGCACATCCAACAGCGTTGCCGTATTTGGCTTGCATTGATCTGTTGTTTTCTGCCACATAAATTGATCGCTCCTGCCCATTCGCTTGTGTGGCGACTGAACTGCCATGTATGGGTGTAGAGTGTTTTGTATTGAGAGAACTCCATGGGAACTCGGAAGAACTGGGGCAATCGCCCTTGGGAAGTCAGTTTTATTCCTGCTCGGAAGGAATTACCCCCAACTTTGGATTTCGCCGTTATTGGCGGCGGATTCACCGGACTGGCAGCGGCAGCCTGGCTGATGACGTTGGCACCGGAGAAGAGTGTCGCGCTGTTTGAAGCTGAAGCCATCGGTGCTGGAGCAAGCGGGCACACGGGCGGCGTTGCACTAGCGGAATCCGCGGTGGGAGATCTGCCAGGCCTGGGCGATGTTTTGGCCGGGTATCAAGCGATCCTGCGGAAACTAGAAGTGGATGCGGATCTAGCGCTTCCAGGCGCCTATGAACTAGGTCGCAGCGGCGCTATAAAGAACTCACCTGTTTGCTGGAAGGACTCGGGCGACCTCTGCGTCGTCAAGGAAGTGCCCGGTGGAAGTATCGATCCGGGAAAGGTAGTCAGCGGACTAGCCAGTGCCGCTGAACGCTCTGGAGCCTTGCTGTTCGAATATTCTGCGGTAAGTGAAGTTAAGTTCTCGGGCGGCATCACATTGCTTTCGGCTGCGGGAACCACACAGCCAACAAGTGTTTTGTTTGCGACAAACGCCTTTGCTCTCGATCTCAATGGGCTGGAAGGTCGCGCCCAACCTGCATTCACGACGGCCCTCATGACGGAATCACTCAGCGAAGATCTGATCGCCAGAATCGGCCTTGGCGAACGCAAGCCTTTCTACACGGTGGATCTGCCGTACCTCTGGGGCAGATTGTTAGGAGACGCTATCATCTTCGGTAGCGGTTTGGTTTTCCTTGAAAACTCAGAAGGACTCTACTTGCTGGACATTGACGAGGGTGAAGCGCTCGAATTGTTTGACAAGCTACAAAAACGAGTTGCCAGACTCCATCCTGCGCTCCAAGACGTCAATTTCACTCATCGTTGGGGCGGGCCCATTTGCATAGCGGAAGATTGGCAGCCCGTCTTCGAATACCACCCAAGAAGCAAAAGTGCCATTGTCCTCGGCGCCTTCTCAGGCCACGGTGTGGCGCAATCCGTTTATCTGGGTGCGTGGGCAGCCGAAGCACTGCTCGGCAAAAGGGCTTTACCGGAATGGAAATCAGCACGGCATGCAAAACCAGGCTAGCGCGCAAGCGTTACCACGGACTTCAGCAGGGTGGATAGACCGTTCCAGATAATTTGTACCCCGATGCAAACCAGCAAGAACGATGACAGCCGCATGATCACGCTCATCCCCGTTTCGCCGAGCACCCGCGCGAGCCGGTCAGCAAACGCGTAACAAAGATATACCGTTCCCGCAATGAGCACTGCTCCGATAACAGCCCCCAACATGGGAAAAACAATTTGGTGGTCGATGTGTGGTTCATTCGCACCGAGTGTTATCGCCACGGAAATCGATCCGGGTCCAACGGTAAGCGGCAGCGTCAGCGGGTAAAATGCCTTGGTCAAGAGATCCTGCGCGCCCACGCTGCGATGCACATCCGCCTTTGTGCTGTCTTCGTCTTTTTGTTTCAGCATGGCCCAACCCGTGGAAGCGAGCACCAGTCCTCCGCCGACTTGAACCACCGGCAACGAGATCCCAAAGAAGGCCAGTATGTGCGTTCCAATAAAATATGAAACCACGATCAACGCAATGCTGTTTAACGCAATGCGCCGTGAAAGAAGCTTCCGTTCTTCCGTGGAATAGTAGTGCGTCAGCGACAGAAAAAGTGGCGCGCTTCCCAACGGATTCACAATGGGGAACAGCGCGGTCAGGATCAGGAACGTCGATTTGAGCAGTTGCGCCATAATTGTGCCGGTCAAGTATAACCGGGCATTCCGCCAGAACAATGAATTCTTAACGCCTCGTCACCAACTTTGCCGTCGCAATCGCCTGTCCCACGTGCCGTTGCGTGTGGTCAGCGATGTGTACCAATAGACCGCCGATCGTGGTCGGCAATTGTTTCTTGCCCACGGCTCGCCGCGCTTCAAAATCAGAAGAGGCCAGCGTACGTATGCGAAGCGCACTGCGGTTCAGCGCATTTACCAGCTCTAAGAAAAGCGCTTCGTGTTTAGCTCCGGGGCAAGTTCGGAACTCAGAAGGGAGAGTTGTACTTCGTCAAGGGCGCCTCCTTCGGCGTAGGTCAGCAGCCGGTCCAGGCTCCGCGCAATATGTCGTAGATGGAAGGCGACTGGCGCCAACCCTGCCTGTTGATCATTGAGTTGCTCGTCAGTCAGAGGAAAGCACCACTTCCAAAGGTCTTCTTTCGCAAGTTCCAGCGCGTGTAACACGGCGCGTGGCACCGCTGGTACGTCGCTGAGCGTTCCTCGAAGCCAAGGCTCCGGCGAAGTTGGATTCGGCGGGTTCATATTTTCCCTCTCTGTGTTCTAGCCGGGTTGAGATCTCTTATTTGACAGGCCATAGGGCAGCACTTAGGATGGGAAAACTCGCTCACAGAATCAACAAGAAGTTCGGAGTTAAATTTTGCCGCACCAGAGAAAAATTTCGCGTTCAGCGCACGCTTTGGGGCTGGCGCTGCTCTTGCTCGCTTCTTTAGCCTTAGCTGCGCAGACGGCGACGCAATTAAGCCCAGCGGACCCCCATCGCTATTTGGATGACATCAAGACTCTCACGCAGCCGAAGATGGAAGGGTGTGGCGACGGTTTGAAGGGATTGACGCGCGCCGAGCACGTCTTGGTGGATCGCTACAAGAGTCTTGGTTTGGAGCCCGCCGGCAGCAAGGGTTACCTCCAGCCATTCACGGTCACTACCGGTGCAAAACTGAGAGGCAAGAATCACTTTCTTGTTCTGAATGGCGAAACGAAATCCGCCCTGAAACTCAATCAGGATTACGTTCCGTTTAGCTTTTCGAACTCCGGCACCGTCGCGGCTCCGCTTGTTTTTGCTGGCTATGGCGCAACCGCCGAGGAATTTGCTTACGACGACTATGCCGGCCTGGATGCCACAGACAAGATTGTCGTGGTGCTGCGCTATGAGCCGAGCGGTTTCGCCGCCAAGAGCGGCAATCAGGGTCTGACCACGCACTCCCAGCTGATCACCAAGGCAATCAACGCCCGCAATCATGGCGCGAAGGGCATGATTCTTGTGAATGGAAAACTCGGGGACGGCGAAGAAGATTTGCTCACCCGTTTTGGCAGCGTCGGCGGCCCGGAAAACGTTGGCCTTCTGTTTGCCCAGGTCAAAAATACTATCGCCGACAACTGGTTTCGCACGGCAGGGAAGTCTTTGCAAGGAATCCAGGAGCAGATCAACTCGACCTCAAAGCCAGCCTCCTTCGCATTTCCCGACACTCTGCGCGCGACGGTAACGATAGACGTCGAAACTACCCACGCCACCGTGAACAACGTCCTAGCCTATCTTCCGGGTAAAACCGACGAATACGTCATTGTCGGGGCTCATTACGACCACCTTGGCCGCGGCACCTTCGATTCTTTGGCTCCCTCGCAGATTGGCCAGATTCATCCCGGTGCCGACGATAACGCTTCGGGAACGGCCGGTGTTCTGGAACTCGCCCGAATCCTGGCGCCGCTCAAAGGGCAATTTCAACGAGGAATCCTGTTCATGTCGTTTGCCGGAGAAGAGTTGGGACTGCTGGGATCTGCCGCTTGGGTCAAGGATCCAACAAAGCCTCTGGACAAAGCCGTCGCCATGCTGAACATGGATATGATCGGCCGCATCAAAGACAACAAGATTTATATTGGCGGCGTCGGCACGGGCTCCACACTTCAAAAAGTGCTCGATCAGGCTCATGGAGAGTCTCCGCTGAAGTTTGAGATCTCCCAAAGTGGCTACACCTCCAGTGATCACACCTCCTTCGTTACCAAACGCATCCCCGTGCTGTTCTTTTTTTCCGGCCTGCATTCCGACTATCACAAACCCTCCGACACTTGGGACAAAATCAATCCCGATGCGGCTGCGGATTTATTGAACGTGGTGGCCCGCGCAACCGTGGAACTGGCGTCTGATTCCCAAAGACCTGCTTTCGTCACCGTCGTCGAGAACAATCCTCATTCCGGCGTTTCTGGCGGTGGCGGCGGGTACGGTCCATACTTCGGTTCAATCCCTGATTTTGGCCAAACCGAAAATGGCGTAAAGTTTTCAGATGTGAAACCCGGCTCACCCGCCGCAAAAGCTGGCCTGAAAGCGGGGGACGTCCTGATTCAATTTGGTGACAAAGCCATCAAGAATCTCTACGATTTCACTGACGCTCTTCGTCGCAGCAAAGTCGGCGATGTGGTGCCTGTTACCGTCTTGCGCGATGGAAAGGAATTGAAGGTCGACGTGAAGTTGGAGCAGCGAAAGTAGTAAACGGCTGTGTGTTTTTGAAATGCTGCTAACGCCTCAGGGGATGCTGTGAAAAAAGGCAGTTGGGCTGGATTATCTATTGCTGGAGTTGTTGCGGTGCTGTGCCTCTATGGCCCGCGCTATATGTTTCTTCATGCATCCCCGGGACATTCGGCCTCTCCACTCTTGCCGGAAGAACAAAAGCATTTAAGAAATGCCCGCCAGCTCACCTTTGGCGGCCAAAACGCCGAGGCGTATTTCTCAATTGATGACAAGCAACTCATCTTCCAGCACCAGGGCAACGACGTGCCCTGTGATCAGATCTACACCATGACTGTGGATTCGCCGGATGGGAAACCGCCCGTCCCCAAACTCGTGAGCACCAGAAAGGGTCGTACCACGTGCAGCTATTTCTTTCCCTCCGGCGATCGCATTTTATTCTCCTCCACTCATGCAACCAGCGCGGAGTGTCCTCCGAAGCCAGATTATTCCCATGGCTATGTCTGGCCCATTTACAATTCCTACCAGATTTATACCGCCAAGCCAGATGGCTCCGATGTCACGCAGCTGAGCCATGCGCCTGGTTACAACGCGGAAGCTACCATCACCCGCGATGGCAAGCACATTGTCTTCACCTCCACGCGCAATGGTGACCTGGACATCTACACCATGGATGCAGATGGCAGCAACGTGAAGCAACTGACCAACGAACTCGGTTACGACGGCGGTCCGTTCTGGTCCTACGACGGTACGAAGATCGTGTACCGCGCCGAGCATCCCAAAACCCCCGAGCAGATCAAGGATTATAAGGACTTGTTTGCTGCGGGCTTGATTCGCCCGGGAAACCTGGAACTCTGGGTGATGAATGCCGACGGCTCGAACAAGCACCAGGTAACACATAATGGTGCGGCCAACTTCGGGCCTTATTGGCTTCCCGATGGCAAGCGCATCATCTTCGCTTCTAATCAGGCCGATCCCAAAAACGGCAGGGATTTTGATCTTTATGTTATCAATGAGGACGGAACCGGCCAGGAACGCATCACCTTTCATCCCGATTTCGACGGTTTCCCCATGTTTACTTCCGACGGGAAGCGTCTAGTGTGGGCCTCGAATCGCCTTGGCCAGGTCCCCCACGAAACCAATATCTTCATTGCCGATTGGGTGGAATAGACTGGGGAGGGAACAACGCGCGTGACCAAAAAGCGTGCAACACCTTCATCGAAAAACACCGCCGGGCTACGCCCTGAAGAATCCGTTCGCGTCCTTATTACGGATGCTCGTGTGAAGGCGCGGCTGAAACAGTTGGCCAGGGAAATTCGCCGAGACTTTCCCACTGAACCGCTTCACCTGATCAGTGTTCTCAAAGGCTCGGTATTCTTCCTTACGGACTTGGCGCGTGAGCTCGGTGGCGAAGTTTCGTTCGATTTTCTTTCCGTCTCTAGCTACGGGCATGGCACGGATTCCACCGGCGAAGTGAAATTGATCAAAGATTTGGACGTCAGCATTGAGGGCAAGACCGTAATTGTGGTCGAGGATATCCTCGATACCGGTCTCACTCTCAAGTACCTGCTGCGCTTCTTTGAGGAAAAGAAGCCGAAACATCTTCGCGTCGTCGTTCTGCTGGATAAGGTCGAACGGCGGATCGCCGACGTGCGCGCAGACTACACCGGCTTTGTGATTCCCAACGAATTTGTTGTCGGCTACGGCCTGGACTTTGACGAACGTTATCGGAATCTGCCCGATGTCTGCGTCCTGCAGTTCGCTTCGCGAGGCAAGGCCAAGTCCGCATAAAAATTGCTTTAAACCCCGGAGTCTGAGCCACGAGCACTCCGCCTGCTATAATTAAGAGATTCATGGAAGCCACTGATCCCAAGACACAAAGTGAACTGACCACAAACAGCCCGGAGGTTGTTGCCACTCTTGCGGAAATTGGGGAAGAGGTCAACGCATCTCTCGATCTGGATGAAGTTCTGGCACATGCCGCTGTCCTGATCAAGAAACACATCGATTACGAGTTGTTTGGTGTCCTGATGGTCGATAAGGACGGCGCGTATCTCACTCACCGATTCGCGATTGGCTACCCTCCGGGTCTCGCGGAAAATCTCAAGGTGCCGATTGGGCAGGGAATTACTGGCACCGCCGCCAGGACTGGGCACCCTGTACGCGTCAGTGATGTTTCTCAAGATCCGCGCTATATCAACGCGATTGACGCCGTACGCTCCGAACTAGCGGTCCCCTTGATGTTCCGCGGAAAATGCGTGGGCGTGCTCGACATCCAGAGTCGCCACCTGGACTACTTCACTAAGGATCAGCAAAACATTCTCGCCGTTTTAGCGAATCGTCTGGCGGTCTCCATTGAAAATGCCCGCTTGTTTCAGCAGGTACGCACACAGGCCGAAACTCTCTTGGTCCTCAATGATGTCAGCCGCGAAATCAGCTCCATCCTGGATGTCGAAGAGCTCCTTCGCCGCGCGGCGGAATTGGTCAAGCGCGTTATCGACTACCAGATACTTAGCATCATGCTCTATGACGATGAGCAAAAGGTGTTTCGCCATCGTTTGGATGTGAAGCACGGCCAGAGGGTCCAAGGAAAGCTCCGTGCCGCCGCCACCGAAGGGCTCGTAGGTGCTGCTGCTACCCTGCGCGAGCCAGTCCTCGTGCCGGACGTCACCGCTGACCCGCGCTATCTCATGGTCAATCCAGAAACTCGCTCCGAGCTTGCCATTCCCATGATGCACCAAGGCAAAGTCATCGGTGTGCTGGACCTCGAAAGTCCTCAGTTGAATTACTTTACCGAAGATCATGTGCAGACCCTTTCCATCCTTGCTGCCAACCTCGCCGTTTCCGTGGAAAATGCCCGTCTTTACGAACAAGTAGCTAAAGGCGAAGCGCGCATGGAGCGCGACCTGCAAGCCGCCAAGCGCATTCAAGGTGCATTGCTCCGGCCAGTCCCTACCGATGATTACGGCCTGGACGTTGCGGCTCGTTATATTTCCGCGCGCGAAGTGTGTGGCGATCTCTACGAATTCCTCCGTTATGGCCCGCAGCAATTGGGCATCGCCCTGGGTGATGTTAGTGGCAAAGGAACGGCCGCCGCACTCTATGGGGCCGTAGCGATCGGTATCATGCGCAGCCTAGCTCCGCAAAAACTGCAACCTGCCGAAATGTTGCGCCAGATGAATCAATTGGTCGGTGAACGGCGCATCGAAGGACGGTTCATGACCGCCTGCTTCGCGACCTGGCAAAAGGGCCGCCAAAAGCTGCGCGTTGCCAACGCCGGTCAATCTCAACCCCTCCTCTATAAAGGAGGACGGTGCGACAAAATCGAGCTCACCGGCTTTCCCCTTGGCATTTTTGAAGAAGTTAGCTATGACGAATGGAGCGTGACCCTCGAGGCCGGCGATATTCTTGTATTCCACTCCGACGGCATCGCAGAAACGGCAAATGCCGAAGGTCAATTCTTTGGCACGACACGCCTTATGCGCCTGATCGAGCAACATCACGAGCTGACCGCCACGGAAATCTCCGACACGGTCTTGCGGGAAGTGGACTGGTTTACACAGAGCGCGGCTCTTTCCGACGATCGAACCCTCGTGGTCCTCAAAGTAAAATGAGCGCAACCGGTGGAGCTCGAAGGAACTTGCCCTACGTCGATCCAGCGAAATTCACGCCCCAGTTTGCCTGGAAGAAATTGAGCAACGTCGCGGGGCGCGAAATATTCTGCGAAGGTGTAGCGCTCGAAGAAATTGCCTCGCGCTTCGGCACGCCTGCCTATGTCTACAGCCAGCGTGCCATCGAAGACGCATTCGACGAGCTAAAAAGTGGCCTGCGGCGGTTGCCCCATCTGTTGTGCTTCGCCGTTAAGGCCAACGGCAATCTCTCCATCCTCAACCTGCTCGCCAAGCGCGGCAGCGGCTTCGACATTGTTTCCGGTGGAGAACTAGAGCACCTCGCTCATATCGCAGTTCCCGGCAATCACATTGTGTTCAGCGGTGTTGGCAAGACGCGCGAAGAGATTCGCGCTGCACTCAAGTACAAAGCAGATCGAAGCAGTGCCCCTGGCATTCTACAATTCAACGTGGAATCCGCAGAGGAATTAGATGTCCTACTCGCAGAATCATCTCGCTGCACTGCAAATCGCTCCAATGTTCCGGGCGTTTCTCTTCGCGTCAATCCCGACGTAAAAGCAGGTGGGCACCCGTTTATTTCTACGGGTCTTGCTTACCATAAATTCGGTATCGGATGGTCTGACGCTCGAAAACTGTATCTGCAACATCGGAATTCGAAGCACATCCGGTGGCAGGGAATCAGCGCGCACATCGGATCCCAGATCGTGGATTTGGCGCCATTCCGCGAAGCTCTGAATCGCCTGGGATCCTATTTGCTGGATCTGCGTCGCCAAGGCATACAGCTAAAGTATCTCGATTTTGGTGGTGGCTTGGGCGTGCGTTACACGGACGAAACTCCGGTCCCTCGCTCTACCTACACCCGGATGATTGCGCAAGCGGTTCGTCCCCTCGGTGTTGCGCTGCTATTGGAGCCCGGCCGCTCAGTCATTGCCCCTTCCGCCGTGCTTCTTTCCAAAGTGATTTACACCAAGAAAAACTCTACAAAATCCTTCGTGATTATCGACGCGGCCATGAACGATCTTGCCCGGCCTGTTCTTTATGACGCGCCTCATCCGATTACGCGGGTTCGCCAAGGAAACACAAGAGAGCAAAGCTCATCTCACCGCGCGGATATTGTGGGACCCGTCTGCGAGACGGGAGACTGCTTCCTGCAAGGTTGGCCACTGGGCAATGTGGAACCGGGCGATACCCTCGCGATCTGGGCAGCAGGTGCTTACGGAATGGTGCAAGCCTCAAACTACAATGGCCGTTGCCGCCCTGCGGAAATCCTGGTTACCGGGAAACGTGCGCGCCTCATCCGCCGCCGCGAAACCCAAGCTGACCTGCTGCGCACCGATCTTCTGCGCTGAACTAGGCTTCGCCCCACTTCAACTTATTTCGCAAAATTTCAAAATAGGTTTTATTCTGTGGATGAATCAGTTTCAATCGCTCCACTGCACGCGTAATCCGAACGCGATCAGCTGCCTGCAGCGGTACGCCAGTCTGCCCATCCAGTGTAAGGAAAACCGAATCCGAATTCTCGGCCATGCGTAGTTCTACCGTTGACACGTCCGGTACCACGATGGGCCTGTCACTTAAGGTATGCGGGCAAATAGGTGTAATCAGGATCGACTCCACGGCCGGATGCACGATCGGCCCGCCTGCTGACATGGAATAAGCCGTTGAGCCTGTTGGGGTGGCCACGATCAAACCGTCCGCTCGATACCGGCAAACAAATCCGCCATCGATATACAGTTCCAGCTCGATCATGCGCGCCAAGGTACCTTTGTGCACGACGGCTTCATTCAGAACACGCTGCTGCGTCAAAGTATTGCCGTTGTGCGTGCGCTCCGCCAGCAACATCACCCGTTCACTGATTGGCGCACACCCGGCCAGCGCTTCCTCCAGCGCCGGATACAACTCTTCGAGCGTGAAGCTCGTCAGAAACCCCAGCCCACCCAGATTAATGGGCAATATGGGAATCCCGTGAGGGGCGGCCTCGCGTGCCGCCGCCAGCAGTGTTCCATCGCCACCCAGCACTAGAAGCAGATCCGCTTCCTGAGCAATTTGATGTCGCGTCTTTCCGATTTCAATCTGGTTCACGGGCCCGGCAGTTTCGGAGTCGATTAGCGTCGTAACGCCCCGCTCCTTCAGCCAATTCAATAGGTTCGGCACGATTTCGACAAGGATGGATCGCCGCGGCCGCGAAATGATGCCAATCGTTTTATAGTGGGGTACAGGCGGCATGGATTATTGCGATTCTACCCTAGCCGCTTTTCTGGCGTGAAGAAAATACTCTTGATTGCCTTCCGCGCCCGCCAAGCGGCTTGGGGCCACTCCGATAATTGTCAAACCCAGTGATTCCGCGGCCGCGCGCACGCTGGCAATGGCCACTTCATGCAGTTTCGGGTCGCGCACAATCCCACCCTTACCGACATCCTCGCGCTCCAGCTCAAACTGCGGCTTGATCAGAATCAAGAAATCGGCCCCTGCTATGGCGCAAGCGCATGCTCCCGGCAGGATTTTCCGCACAGAAATGAACGACACATCCGCCACTACCAGGCTCGCTTCTTCGGTCACATCGCCACGCTTTAACTCACGGGCGTTCTTCTTGATGCGAATCACTCGTTCATCTTGGTGAAGTTTCCAGGCCAGTTGATCCGTGTTTACGTCCACGGCATAAACTCGCATTGCCCCATTCTGCAGCAGGCAGTCCGTGAATCCCCCCGTGGATGATCCGACATCGAGGCAAATCCGATCCTCCACGCTAACGTGGAAATCCTCCAATGCCCCCTCCAGTTTGAATCCACCGCGGCTAACATATTTTTGGAGCCGGCTGTGCACTTCGATTCGGGCCGACTCGCCCACATTCACTCCCGCTTTCTGCGCCTTCGTTCCCTCGACGTCGATCTCACCCGCAAGGATCATTGCTTGTGCTTTCTGACGCGATTCCGCCAGGCCGCGCTCGACCAACAATACGTCGAGTCTCTTCTTCATGGGTTTGCCGCTCATGGAGTTGTGATTCTAGGCGCGGCGAAGGACCAGAAACTCCGCAATCGTGCGCAGCCGTTCCGCGCGTTCGCCATAAACCTGCAATTCCGCAATCGCTTTTGTAGATAATTGCTCCGCAATTTTGTGGGATTGCTGCAAGCCGAACACCGCTGGATAGGTGGCCTTCTGTTGCGCAATATCTTTGCCCGCGGTCTTGCCCAGTGCGGCCGAGGATTCCTCCACGTCTAGGATGTCGTCGGTAACCTGGAAGGCCCACCCGATGGTCTCTCCAAAACGTCGCAGTCGCGCTACATCTTCCGCGGGAGCACCGGCGCACTGAGCACCAGATGTCACCGAAGCGCGAATGAGCGCGGCTGTCTTCGACCGGTGAATATACTCCAGCGTTTCCGGTCCAACCTTCTTGCCTTCACTCTCCAAGTCCGCCACTTGCCCGCCAACCATTCCATTTACGGTTCCCGCCGCCGTCGCGATTTCCGTTACCATCGCGACCCGGCGCTCCGCGGCCACCGGCGCCGCGGCGATAGTTTCGAACGCTAGCGTCAGAAGCCCGTCGCCAGCGAGTATTGCAGTCGCTTCGCCAAACTTCTTGTGGGAAGTGGGTTTTCCCCGCCGCAGGTCGTCGTTATCCAGAGCCGGTAAATCATCATGGATCAACGAATATGTGTGGATGAACTCAATCGCGCAGCCCGGATACAGCGCAGGCCCGCTGTCGGACTCAAAAATACGCGCCGTTTCCAAACAAAGGATCGGACGAATCCGTTTTCCTCCAGCGAACACGGAATACCTCATGGCTTGATGAATCGACGGTGGCTGAATGGACTCAGTGGGAAGCAATCGTTCTAGATGAGCGTCAACCGCTATTCGGTCTTCTTCAAAAAATGGGGGAAGTTTCATTATCGGATCGAATCGTTCACGGGTTATTCTCGCCCTCGGGTTCGAAAGCTTCCGCAGACAGCTTTCCGTCAGCTTTCTTCAATAAAATCTCTACGCGGCCTTCCGCTTCCTCGAGTTGCTTCTGGCACTCCCGGGAAAGCCCCACACCTTCCTCAAACAACTTCATGGCTTCATCGAGCGACAATTGCGGGCTCTCCAATCGACGCACCACCTCTTCCAGTCGAGCCAGAGAGCGCTCAAAATCAGGCTTCTTCGGTGGTTCGGGCTTCTTCGGTATGGGTTGGTTCACGCCATTCCTCTTCCGAACTGCTGGTCTTAGCTCTTCTCAACCATCAGAAAAGAGCGCATAAATTGCGCATCCCGATTCAATTCATTTCTGGCAATGCGCGCAAAAAAATGTGGAACGCCCCGCTTGCTCGATGCACTTGATCGGCCTACCGCAGCGCCTGCAGGATAAACCTCGCGTTGGTATGTGCGCAGAATTTTCTCGAGCCCCTGAAACCACCACTCCGGATCACTAAACATTGCCGCCGGGTCCAAACAGCATTCTAAAGCACGCCGGAGAACCGACACAATTGCTTTGTGGAGTTCAGCCCCTTCTTTTCCGTTCAGCGAATTTGCCAATCGGCGGGGATCCAACCTCGCATGCCACAGGGCTTCGCCGGAGTAGATGTTCCCGATTCCAGCAACACGCCCTTGATGCAACAAAAATTCCTTGACGGAACGCTTCGACAGATTCAGCTGTGCGCATAAGATTTCGTTGTCGCACCAGTGGGCGAAGCGTTCGTGCGATAGTTTCCACTTTTAGGGAGTTCCGGCATGAGGGCAGCCTTAGGAGCCGGGTTTCAAGGTCAGCGTATGCCTTCTCGCTTTGGCTTCTGCGGCGTCAGAGAAAGGTTCATAGATAGCTTTACCATCAAACCAGTAGGGAAACTGGTCGCGATAGTGTTCGCTGCCGGTCTGGCCCGATTCACCCCCGGTGATCAACATGATGGATTCATCCCAATCCGCAAGGTTTGCCACGAAACGCTCGGAAGGGCCATGATGCCGGCTCGCAGCACGCGGACTCCATTCCGTTCCGGATTGTGGTTGGTCGGTAATGCTGAGCAGCCTCTTCAAAATGCCGTCTCGGCCAATGGGATTGAACATATCCAGGTAGTTGAACCGTTTCCACGCCCAATCATCCGGATCTGCGTCTTTCGTTTTCTGTTCCAAGCGCTTCACTGCCTGGTCCGCTGCCGCGCTCAACAATTCGTCATAATTCTTGTAGTCTGCAGGCAGCCACCGCGCCGGACGCTCCGTCAATACCCGCTGTAAGAAAGCCACCCTTCGCCAGTGGTAGTCCTCGGTATCTTTCCCAAGTTGCGGCTCCAAAATAAGATCCAGCGCACGGAACAGAGCGGCATCCAGAAACGATACTACCGGTGAATTGGCATCTGCCATCCCATTCCAGTCTTTTGCCTGTTGAATCAGTTTCCGCGCTCGCTCGTCTTTCGGCGGTGTTAGTTTCGCAGCGGCCACCAGTTGCTCGCCCAGAAACAGGTGAGGATAGCTGTAGGTATCCACCTGAATTTTCAACATGTCTTCCGGACGTAAATCCCGTTTATCGTGCAGCAAGTCGTAGATCCTTGCGGTGCGATACGGCTCTTCCCAATGATCGGTAATGTACGGTTTGTAATTCGGTCCTGTGACCCTGGCATTCGCGGTCACAATCAGGCCGCTCTCTGGATTGAACGCTTGCGGCAACTGGTCAAACGGAATATATCCTGTCCATTCGTAATCGTCGGTATCCCCTGGCACCGGGACTTCTCCATGTCCCTTCTTCCGGATCGGAACATGCGCCCCCAGCACGTAACCAATATTTCCATCCACGTCCGCATACACCACGTTCTGTCCCGGACCCCAAATACCTTTCATCGTCTCGCGAAATTCACCCCAGTTTTGCGCCTTTCCCAGCCAGTTATAGAAATTGCAGAGCGCTCCAGGCTCCAGAACCGTCCAGCGCATCGCGTAACTCTTATCGCCGTCCTGATGCACCACCGGCCCGTGTCGCGTCACCACGAGTTTCAAGTGCTCATCCGCCGCGCCCTTCACTTTGATCACTTCATCGTATACGTCGGCCTTCTTCCAGGCCCCGTTTACCCGGTACTCGTCGGGATTTTCCGGATTGAATGTCTCGATGTACAGGTCTAGAACGTCGGCGCCGTTGTTCGTGAATCCCCACGCGATTCGATCATTGTGTCCCACCACCACCATCGGCGCTCCCGGCAGCGCGAATCCTTTCACGTTCCAGTCCGGCGCCGTCAGGTGGACCTCATACCAGATCGGCGGCAACGTCAGTTCCAGATGCATATCGTTCGCCAGAATTGGCTTGCCGGTTGCTGTGTGCTCCCCATTCACTACCCAGTTGTTGCTTCCCAACGAATGACGAATCTGGCGCTGCGATTCTTCCAGCCAATCCTTCACTTCTTCCCCTAATGCCGCCGTCAGATCCGGCGCAACCGTCTCACTCTCCTTGCTTGCTTTCAGTACATCCTCCGGGTCCATCTCCTCGTCGTCATCATCCTGATCCCGTTTGGACTTTACCGCAGCGTGCGGATCTTTCCCCGCGTTGGCTTCCCCCACGACAAAATGATCCATCGAGGCTTCCGGACTGTAGAGGTCTTTCGCCAATTCCGGACCAACCTTCGCGGTTACGATGGCCCGTCCCATTTCTTCTTCGCGTGTGTCAGTCAGCGTCCGGTACATGTAGCATGCAATGACCAACGAATCCGTCGGCTGCCACGGCTTCGGTTTGTAGTTCAGCAACGTAAATTCGATGGGTAATCGGGTGGTGTGTTCTTCGATATAAAGATTCACACCTCGCGCATACGCTTCCATCACCCTGCGCACTTCGGGGCTGACCATTCCAAAGTCGCGCTCAGCGGCGCGGCTGAAATTCAACAGGCGAAAGTCTTTGTCGATTCTTAACGTGGCGGGCCCAAGCACTTCGGAGAGCTGCCCGCGCGCCGCTCGACGCAGCAAGTCCATCTGCCAGAGCCGGTCCTGCGCGAGCACGTAGCCTTGCGCTTCGGCCAGATCCTCAACCGAAGCGGCTCGGATATGAGGTACGCCCCAGTTGTCTCGTTCCACGGTCACTTCGCCGTGTAGGCCCGGTACAACGGCCGATCCATCCAGTTGCGGCAAGGGCCGGTATACGAACCACCAGATTCCTGTGGCCACAATCACGACCACGATAGCGGTAATCCACAGCAGCAGCCGTAGTACTGTCCGCACTAGGAATCTCGCTCCTTCGGGAAATTCCAGTCTAGTGGAGCCTGCCAACCCGCGCAACCTGCTCACTGGGCCAGCGTTCCCCGCGTCCGTCTGAACTAATGTGCCTGTGCAACTCTCGCGCCAGTTATCTTCCGTCCGAGAATCTACCGGCTCGGGTACTGCTACAATGCCGCTGAGGGATCATCCATCGCATGTTTCTGCTGCGTTTGATCGGGGTTTTTGCGCTAGTGGCACTCAATGGCTTTTTCGCTGCCGTTGAGTTTTCCCTCGTCGCTGTGCGCATTTCTCGCGTTCGCCAGTTGGTCGCTCGCGGAAACGCCCAGGCCAAAATCGTAGAGCACCTGCTCAGCGACTTGCACCGGGTCGTTTCCGGCGTCCAGGTCGGCATAACCCTGACCAGTTTGGCGATTGGCGCCCTCGGCGAGCTTACCTTGGCCACATTGGTCCAAGGCGTAATGCCCGCGCAGGGCAGCGTCCGTACCCTGCTTCTGGTTCATGCCGTTGCTCTGACGGTTTCCTTCATGTTCTTGAGCGCCATCCACGTCGTTCTGGGCGAACTGGTTCCCAAGACCGTCAGTCTTGCGCGCGCCGAGCGTGTGGCCCTCTTGGTGTCTCGTCCCTTCCTGTGGTTTCTGAATACCTTTCGTTGGGCCATTGATTTCCTGGATACCGCCTCCGGCCTGATCGTCAAAGCGCTCGGCGTCATGGCGCCCAGCGGCCACGGTGTGGCCCATTCCACTGAAGAACTTCAGATTCAGATCCAGCAGGCGCGGGAACGTGGTCTCATCGCCTCCAGGGAAGAGAAGTTCATCCTCGGTGCCATCGAGCTAAGCCAGCTGCAAGTCCGTGAAATCATGGTCTCTCGCCCGGATATGCATACGCTTCCCATCGAAGCCACGTTTGATGAAGTCATGCGCATGTTCGCCACTACCCAGCGCTCCCGCATTCCGGTCTACCGCGAAACCATCGACCACGTCCTCGGCTTCGTGCATATCAAGGACATGATGTGGGTCCTTCTCGACCGCGAGCGCCGCCTCGAGGAAAATCTGCCACCCGCGCCACCATTCGACCTCCGTCGCGTCCTCCGCGAAATCCTGATCGTGCCGGAGACCAAACCCGCCAGCGAACTTCTCGCGGAGCTCCGCTCTCGTCACGTCGGGATGGCTGTGGTTGTGGATGAATTTGGTAGCATTCTTGGGCTTGTCACCATGGAAGACCTGCTCGAACAATTAGTCGGGGAAATTCACGACGAATTTGACGTAGTCGAAAAGCCACTTACTCTCGCCGACGGCGCCGTCGTTTTCGATGCGGCCCTGAATGTCCGTGACCTTGAGACTCAATACAACATTGCGCTTCCTGAAGATCCCGCCTATGCCACCGTCGGAGGTTTCGTGATGGACCAACTTGGCTTCATTCCTCGCGGTGGCGAGAGTTTTGAATTTGAAAGCTACCGTTTCACTGTCGTCGAGATGGATGGCCGCCGTGTGGCTCGCGTCAAGATTCAATTGCTCCGGCCCAAGGAGCCAGAGACTTCAGTACTACCGGATCTTGGCGCCACCAGTGCGGCAGCCGCTTTCAACAAGACAAACCCCAGTGGTAGGAAGGGTTGAATTCTTAGCTCAATGGCGCACCCCAGTGCGTCGCGTCATCTTCGAACGCTATCCCACCACGCTTCAGCTCGCCTTCCTCGCTCTTCTCGTATGCGCCGCCATCGCCATCCCGTAGGAATGCTCGCCTCCTATCGCCGCGGTCGGACGCTTGACCGCGCTGTCGGAGGGTTGAGTTTCGTGAGGCTTCGGTAGACAATGAGGGCGTGAGTCCGCACAAGCGCCGGATCGCCGATTACCTGCGGCCCAAAACGCTGGCGATGTTGTTGCTCGGGTTTTCTTCAGGCCTTCCCTTTTTTCTGGTCGGCAATACGTTCGGCTACTGGCTGCGCGATGAACACACTTCCCTGACAGCGATCGGGTTTCTTTCCTGGGTGGGCATTGCCTATTCGCTGAAGTTTCTGTGGGCGCCCTTGATGGATCGCGTCGACTTGCCGTTGTTTAAGCGGCTTGGACATCGGCGCGGATGGATGATGTTCTCGCAGATCGTCGTCGGGATGGCGCTATGCGCCATGGGCGGAACTGGCACGAAAGCCGGGCTCGGCCGACTTGGCGCTTTTGCGCTCGTCGTCGCGTTTGCCTCATCGACACAGGACATTGTGGTCGATGCCTGGCGAATTGAATCGGCAGACGACGGAGAAGAACAAGGCCTCCTCGCGTCTGCCTATCAATTCAGCTACCGCCTGGCGCTGCTGACTGCGGATTCCGTTATCCTCATCGTGGCAGCGACCGTGGGTTGGCGCATATCCTACGGTATCTACGGCGCATGTATGGCCGTTGGAATGATCGCCACTTGGTTTGCGAAGGAACCGGAGCGCGCGGATGCGGTGATGGATGAAAAAGAGCGCGAAGCGCCGCTTTGGACGCCGCGCGGCTTCTTCGACGCTGTTGTGGGGCCGTTCATAGCTTTCTTCCGTGCACATGGCTGGCTCGCGCTTGCGATGTTAGCGGCAATCAGCCTTTACCGGTTGCCAGACTTCATCATGGGTCCGATGTCGAATCCCTACTACCATGACATCGGTCTTTCGAAGGAAACGGTCGGAGCGGTGCGCGGCTCAATCGGACTCATCGCTACGTTTGCCGGCATCGCAGCGGGCGGATTCTGCTCGCTGAAGCTTGGCTACATGCGAGCGCTCGTCATCGGGGGCATTGTGCAGGCAGCGGCGATTGCCGCGTATGCGACTCTGGCGTTCGCGGGCACGAGCATTCCACTCTTCGCGCTCGTCATGGTCGGTGACAACTTCGGCATCAGCTTTGCAGGCGTTGCGCTGGTCGCGTACATGTCGAGTCTTACCAATCTGGGATACACCGCGACGCAGTATGCGCTCTTGAGTTCAACCTACGCCTGGCTGGGAAAGATCTTGAAGGGATTTTCCGGTGCTGTGGTCGAAAGCCTGAGCACCACGCACGGCCTCACTCACGCCTACGGCATTTTCTTTATCGCTTGCGGACTGACCGGCGTGCCTGCGGTCCTTCTGTTCGCGGCATTGGATTACTGGCACAGGCGGAAGCAACCGGCGCCCGCCGCTGCCTAGGAGAGTCTTCACTCGCAACGCAGCCACTGTCCAGTCAACGCGCGAGGCCCGCTGAGCTCGCAAGTGCTGGTCGAACCCACAACAAACTCAGCATTCCAAAATGCTCGCGCTAACTCTTTGTCAACAATACGGGCGTGCCACGCCCAATCCCCAGCGCCTTCGATGCGTTTCCTTTGTTCACCGCGATCTCCAGGTACCCGCTGGATCCGATATACGCCACCGGTTCGCCCGCATTCCCACTCGCAAACATGGTTACCATGCGCGTCACGGGGTGGTTCCCCGCTTGCAATTGCACTTCGCCTTTCTCCACAGACTCCGGCGACAAATCCTCCGCCCGGAAATTGGTAATCAAATTCCCAAATCCATCCACCTTCAAAACCACGCCCTTCAGCAATCCCTCTGCTTCCTTCGGCTTCGGCATGGCAAACCGCTTGAAATCCTCAATCACCTCGCCCATGCTCGCGGGCTGCCAATGTTTCGAAAGCCACCCGGCCACCGGCGCAAACACATCGCGTCCATGAAACGTTTTGCTCACCGGCTGCATAAAATAATGCTCGCTAGTCAAATGGCGCACCGCGAAGTTCTGTTCTTTGTCGTATACGCCTGAAAGCACGCCATTATCCGGCGCAATGAAATATTGGTTCTGCCCGCTGACCAGCAGCGGCCGCCGCTCCGTCCCCACGCCCGGGTCCACAATAACCACATGAATCGTGCGGGGAGGGAAATACGCATAGGCCGAAGCGATCGCCAGCGCTCCATCGAGCAGGTCGTACGGCGTCACCGCATGGGTGATATCCACAATCGTCACTTCAGGATTAATCTTGAGGATGACCCCTTTCAAAACTCCCACCAGGTGGTCGCTGGTTCCATAGTCCGTCGTCAACGTAATAATTGGATTGGTCAATTCGATCTCCCTCTCCTCTTGGAATTACACCTTTTGTCGCAGGGTGGAGAGGCACCCCGCCTCTTCGACGCTAGCGAACCGCAGCCAAGTTGGCAAGAATCCACGCGCCAAGCGCTACGCAAGCGCCAACCTCACCGATTTGCTCGGCCGGTGCCCCAGACGTCCTTGCGTTCCCCCCACGCCCATCGTACGATTTCAAATTGGTGTGTCGCACGGATTTTGCTCCGTAGACTTCTGTCCGGTGGCTTCTTCCTTGGAGGTCCACCCGCGGTCTCGAGCCAGGAGATGCTCTGCATGAAATCGGTCGTGGTGGTGGGCGCGCAGTGGGGCGACGAAGGCAAGGGCAAAGTTGTCGACTATCTCGCAGGCTCGTTTGACTACATCGTCCGCGTGGCCGGCGGCCACAATGCCGGCCACACCGTCATCATTGGCAAAGATCGCTACGTTCTCCAGCTCATCCCCTGCGGCATCTTGCGCCCCAAACGGCACGCCGTCATCGGGGCCGGGGTAGTAATTGACCCGGCGGCTCTGGTCGCGGAAATCGAAAGCCTTGCCAAGGCTGGCGTCGAAGTCAAAGGCCGCCTCCACGTCAGCAATCGTGCGCATCTGATTTTCCCGTATCACCGGGAACTGGACCTGGCCGCGGAAACTGCCCGTGGCGCCAACAAGATCGGCACCACCTCCCGCGGTATCGGCCCTGCCTACGAAGATAAAATGGCCCGCCGTGGCCTGCGCGTAGTCGATCTACTCGATCCCGTGCTCTTCCGCGAAAAAGCCGCTCGCGTAGTCGCCGAGAAAAATCGCATTGCTCAAGGTGCCTACGGCGCACAAATCGATTTCGGCCACGAGGTCGAAGCTTCTTTAGCGCTCGGCGAAAAAATTAAATCCTATATTTGCGATACGGCGGAACTGGTCAATCACGCTCTCGACGAAGGCAAGTCGGTTCTGTTCGAAGGCGCCCAAGGCACCATGCTCGACATCGACCACGGCACCTACCCCTTCGTCACTTCTTCCAGCGCCACTTCTGGCGGAGCCACCACCGGTGTCGGCGTGCCGCCCACCAAGATCCGTCACGTCCTTGGCATCTCCAAGGCCTACACCACCCGCGTTGGTGGAGGGCCCTTTCCCACGGAAATGCCCGATCTGGAAGCGAAAGAGGTTCGCGAACGCGGCCAGGAATTTGGCGCCGTCACTGGCCGTCCCCGTCGTTGCGGCTGGCTGGACCTTGCGGAACTTCGTTATGCCCAGATGATCAACGGCATCGATTCTCTGGCCGTCACCAAACTTGATGTCTTTGACACCCAGCGCGAGATCAGGGTTTGCGTCGGCTACACATACAAAGGCTCACCTATCCACGAAATGCCCGCTTCCTCCGAAGAGTATGAGCGCGTAACTCCCGTCTACAAGACTCTCCCCGGATGGTGCCAAAACACGTACGGCGCCAAAGAAGCCGCCAAGCTTCCCAAAGCTGCCATCGACTACCTCCGTTTCGTCTCCGATTTCCTCCAAGTCGAAATCGGCATGATCTCCACCGGACCGGAACGTGATGCCACTATCATCCAGCCCGGCACCCTCCTAGCCCGCTGGTTGTAGCAAGCTTCCCGCAGCACAGGCTTCAGCCTGTGGCTTTTCGTCATTGTGAACTCCATGTACTGCCCGCCCTGAGAACCAAGGACGGTGATCCCGGTACGCTACGAATCCCATAGGCACCAACCTGTCTTCGTGCTCTCTTCTGTCTTTGCTCTGCTTACTCTGCGTCAACCCTTTTCCTCTGTGGTTTTCGAATTGTCCGCCATCCCCTCTGCGCTACAATATTCACCCGCATGCTCTCCTTCGCAGAAGCCCGCCAACTCGTAATCACCCAAGCCAAAACCTATACCGGCTCCCGTCCCACCATATCTCTTCCCATCTCCGATGCCCTCGGCCACGTCCTGGCCCAGGAAATCCGGTCCGACCGCGAGTATCCTCCCTTCAACCGTTCCACTCGCGATGGCTATGCGGTGCGCGCGAGCGAAGCCACACAGGGCGACTCACTGCGCTGCGTCGGTGAGATCAAAGCCGGCGACACAGTCTCTCAGTCTTTGGCCCCATGCACCTGCGTACAAATCATGACCGGCGCGGCAATTCCCCCCGGCGCGGACGCTGTTGTCATGATTGAATTCACGCGTCGCTCCAACGACTCCGTCTCCTTCGATCGCTCCACCCAGTCCGGCCAGAATATCGTCCCCTGCGGCAGCGAAGCTCACGCTGGCGACCTCGCTCTCAAGACGGGCTTGCGTCTAGGCTTTGCGGAATTGGCCGTAGCCGCCCAAGTCGGCGCCACCACTCTTCATTGCCACAAACAGCCCCGCGTCGCTGTCCTCTCTACCGGCGACGAAGTCGTTCCCATCACGGAGACGCCCGGACCCTTCCACATCCGCAACAGCAATACCGTCTCGCTGACCGCCCAAATCCAGCTTGCCGGTGGAGTTCCGGTTCCACTTGTAAACGCCCTTGATCGTGTCGACGATCTCTCTGCCAAAATAGAGCAGGGACTCCGCGACGACATCCTCGTCCTCTCCGGCGGTGTCTCCATGGGCAAGTACGATCTCGTCGAATCCGTCCTCAAAGGCATGGGCGCCGAATTCTATTTCGACGCGGTTGCTATTCGCCCGGGCAAACCCACAGTTTTCGGCCGTTGCCGCAACACATTAATCTTCGGCCTTCCCGGTAACCCTGTTTCCACGATGGTCACCTTCCAAGTCTTCGTCATGCCCGCAATCGATATCCTAAGTTCCGCCGAACCGCGCCCTCTTCCACTCCTGGAAGCCACGCTGGCCGAGCCTGTTCAGGAAAAGCCGGGTCTCACTCACTTTCTCCCTGCGCGCCTCGACTGGCAGAAAACAACTCCGAACGTCCGTGCCCTCCGCTGGCAAGGCTCGGGCGATATTTCCACCCTCACTCGCGCCAATTGCTTCCTGGTCGTTCCGGCTGACCGCTCCGACATTCCCGCCGGTGAGAGGGTTTCCGTTCTACCCCGGCTCGACGTACTCTAACTCCTGTGCTTTTGTAGGGACCGCCTTCTGCCTGTCCGCCGAAGGCCTTGCGCAGGCGGGAGGCGGTCCGCTGGTTGTCCCGAGGATCACTTGCGAAAACTCTCCCACTACTCCACCCACGGCGAAGTTACCATGGTCGACGTTTCCTCCAAGTCCGTGACCACCCGTACCGCCGCCGCGCATGCTTTTGTCCGCATGTCTCCCCGTGTGCTTCGCGCCGTCCGCAACCTGAAGAATCCCAAAGGCAATCCCCTCGAAGTCGCTCGCATCGCAGGAATCGCTGCCGCCAAACGCACTTCCGAGTGGATACCTCTTTGTCATCCACTCCCCATCACCCACATTGATGTGACCCCACGCCTATGCAAAGATGGGGTGGAACTAGTTTCCAAGGTCACGGCCACTGCGCAAACAGGGGTAGAAATGGAAGCGCTGGTCGCCGTTACCTGCGCTGCCCTCACGGTCTATGACATGTGTAAAGCCCTCGACAAAGGCATCGAAATTACCGCGGTCCACCTGCTGGAAAAGACCGGCGGCAAGAGCGGCGACTACCATCGTCCCTCCTCGAAATCTTCCCGGGGCTCGAAATAATGAGCGCGACCTCCAGCAAGAGCGTCAAGCTGCTCGTTGCCGAAGATAACCCCATGGTCCGCGATCTCGTTGCCAAAGGCCTTGAACCCTTCTGCGAAGTCATGATCGCCGCTGATGGTGCCGATGCGCTCCTCAAAGTGATCGACGATCCTCCCGATGTGATTCTGTGCGACTACAACATGCCCGGCCTGAATGGCCGGCAGCTCTTCGAAAAACTCCGCTCCCGCGACGCTACCCGACACATTCCTTTTCTTTTCATGGCCAGCCGCACAGATATAGAAGAGCGGCTCCGTCCTCTCATCGAAGGCGCTGAGGACTTTATCTCCAAGCCGTTCCTTGTCAAAGACCTCGTCCGCTCCGCCAAAAAAGTCGTGGACCGGCTTCATCTGGAGAAGCTGCAGAAGCAAGCGTCTCGTCCCGGTGTTATTCAGGGCCGCTTGGAAGAAATGAGCATGATCGATCTGCTGCAGTCCCTTGAAATGGGCCAGAAGTCTTGTCGCTTGCTTGTGCAGAAGGGAACCGATCGCGCCGAGCTGTATTTCGCCGCAGGCCAGTGTCGCGATGCCAAAATCAACGATCTCGCCGGCGACGAGGCAGTCTTGAAAGTCGTCCTCTGGACCGAAGGTGAATTCGAAATTGATTTCAACGCCGCCAACGCTTCAACGGCCACAACCACCACCCGCAGCACCACTGGCCTACTCATGGAAGCCATGCGCCTGCTGGACGAATCCAACCGCGACGCCGTCGGAACGGGCTGAAGGTCACCTGAGGAGTGTGGCGGCGGCTTCCCGCCGCCGTCTTGGGTTCCCCAATGGTTCTAAGTTTTAAGCTTTGTGTCTTCAACTTCTTGTTTTGTTTCGGTATTTCAGATTTTTCTTCACTTATTAATGTATTAATGAAAACTAATAACTGTTGATTCGAAAATGCGCGTCGCCATCCTAACCATTAGCGATTCCGTCTCACGCGGTGAACGCGAAGACCTCTCCGGCCCCGCGCTTGTCACCCGTTGCCGCGAACTTGGCTGGACCATCACTTCCGTCTTGCGCTGCTCCGATGATCCCTCTGCTGTCCGATCCCAGATGCGCGCCATCACGGACTCCGCCAGCGTTGATGTCCTCCTCACCACCGGCGGCACCGGCCTCGGCCCTCGTGATACCACACCGGAATCCACTCTCGAAATTGCTGACCGCACCATCCCGGGCCTTGCCGAAGAAATCCGCCGCAAGGGCGTCGAGAAAACGCCCACAGCCGTGCTTTCTCGCGGTGTCGCGGCAATCCGCCACCAAACCATCATCATCAATCTGCCCGGCAGCCCGAAGGGCGCCGTCGAATCCCTGGACGCCATCGCACATCTACTCCCTCACGCGGTAGAAGTCCTCCGCGGCGCCCATCACGACTGAGACTCGTTCTGCAATTCATTCGCTTGTTGACCACCCACCGTTCCTCCGTAACAATGTTCTGACCATGACTCCCAAACTTTCGGGCCAGCACCTCGCCGTGCTCGGCACCGGCAAACTCGGCAGCATTCTCCTTCGTGCCTATCTCAAGCAGGGCCTTTTTTCACCAAAGCGCGTCACCGCTACGCTGCGTCACGAGGACAAGGCCGCCACAATTGCCGTCGAACTCGGTGTCGACGCTTCCACCAATAATCGCAAGGCTGTGAAAGGCGCTGACATCGTCTTGCTCGCCGTAAAGCCGCAGGTCGTTGGCGACGTTTTGAAGGAAATCAAACCAGCCCTCGGGAAACATACCCTCGTCATTTCCGTCGCTGCGTCCGTGCCGACTTCCTATATCGAACAACGCGTCGGTCCAAAGGTCGCCGTCGTGCGAGCCATGCCCAACACCTGTTCGACTGTCGGCTGTGGCATGACTGGCATCTGCCGCGGAGCTCATGCCTCCAACGATCACCTCGAAATTGCCAAAGCCATGTTTGGCGCCGTGGGCCGCACCGTCGTCGTCGACGAAAAGAACATGGACGCGGTCACCGGCCTCTCCGCCAGTGGTCCTGCGTTCATCTACATCATTCTTGAATCCCTGGCGGAAGCTGGCGTGAAAGTCGGCCTCCCTCGCGATATTTCGACTCTTCTAGCCGCGCAGACCCTGAAGGGCGCTGCCAGCGTCGTTCTGGAAACTGGTGACCATCCCGCGCTTCTCAAAGACTCTGTCACCACCCCCGCCGGCTGCACTATCGACGGCATCATGGAATTGGAAGAAGGGAAACTCCGCGTCACCCTCATTAAAGCCGTGGTGAAAGCCACACATCGCGCCGGCGAACTCCTCTTCGAAAAATAGATAGTGGCCCCGCCAACTTTGGAGCGCGGCGGCTTGCAGCCGCTTTGACGGTGTTAACTCCACCACAAACTATCGCTGCCAAATGAGCAAGTTGTCATCCTGAGTCCGCGCAGTTTGCGGGAGGAAGGATCTCAACCCAGCACTTGCAACCGCCTGTGATACCACTCCTTGCGTTCCGCCCTCTTTTGTGTGCTAGCATCGCTCTGACACGCATATGCCGGCTGCCTACATCCTGGTTCTAATCTATGCCTTAATCGTTCTCTCGTTCCCAGTACTTACTTTGCTTCTTTTCAAGCTGATTCGTCCTGAATCGCTCGGCGGCCCGGCAAAATTCCTGCCTTACGAATGCGGTGTCCCCGCCGAAAGCGACGCCCGCGGCCGGTACTCCGCACGCTTTTACGTTGTCGCCATGCTCTTCGTCATCTTCGACGTCGAAACCATTTTTCTGTTCCCCTGGGCCATTCTGTATCGTACCTGGCTGCTGGCGCATCGCGGCGCGTTTGCCCTGATTTCCATGTTTGTCTTCCTCGCTATTCTGCTCGTTGGATACATTTGGTTGTACAAAAAGGGCGCCCTCGACTGGGCTTGAGCGTGGCGGCTTGGCGCCGCTCTTACGGTCTCTCGTTCACAGATCAAACCTTCCTTGGGTTACACTCCCGCCCATCCGCCAAACGAAAACGGAGAACTCAGAACTTTTCCTCTGTCTGTGTTCCCGCTCATGTCAACGCAAAGTAGAAATGTCCGGGTTTTCGCCAGATAGAAATGTCCGCTTCCATGGTTTTCTCCAAGGGTGATTTGCAGGCACATGGTATTTGGTTTTGATTTTGTTTTGGGGTTTC
>Ga0074046_10000509_pt1 | contig 35634 bp, 29 predicted proteins | sample BogForMeECP23OM3_FD_94441 | JGI IMG/M metagenome (GOLD analysis project Ga0074046, IMG submission 94441) | Bog forest soil microbial communities from Calvert Island, British Columbia, Canada - Bog Forest MetaG ECP23OM3 | ecosystem: Environmental > Terrestrial > Soil > Wetlands ... | reverse complement strand
CCCACCCAGCACCGTAGGTGCGTCACAATCTAGCCCAGCCCGTAAGGGCTGGGCGCATCACCCTCCCACGAAACGAGCGCCGTAGGTGCGACACTTCCTCCGGGTGCCCCATCCTCCTCCTTTGTGGGTCTTGGGTTTCCACCTGCGGTCGCAGATGGTTCCCGGGGTTTTCTTTAGGGCATCGGAGCTCCGACAAAACAACGTCAGTCCGTGGCGCGAAGCGCCCTGACGATTCCGATTCTGCCCACAACTCAAAACATTGCCCGCTGCCGCGCCCCAGCAACAGCCCGCACACCCTCATGTTCCAGCAGCCAACTCTTCCTCGAGATCCCTCCCCCATACCCCGTCAGCGATCCATCCGCTCCAATCACGCGGTGACACGGCACCACCACTCCCACCGGGTTTGCGCCGTTCGCCAGCCCAACCGCCCGCACCGCCTTCGGTCGTCCAACCTTCTCAGCCAGTTGCGCATAAGAAATCGTTGTGCCGCAAGCGATTCCTCGCAATGCTAGCCACACTTCCCGTTGAAACGCGGTGCCTGTTGTTTCCACCGGCAAGGCGTCAATGGCCGTCAATTCCCCCGCAAAATAACGCTGGATCGCCTCCGACAAAGCATTCGGATTGCCCGCCGGCTCCAGCGTGAATCCATCGACTCCATAATGATGCTGCAGCACAGGCTGCAAACGCGGCTCGTGGTCGCGCCAAATTGTCGCCCGCAAATTTCCTTCGCGATCCGCCACAATGGCCATCTCGCCAATCGGCGTCTCGATCCAATCAATCAACAACTGCAGAACCTCGTTCATTTGTGCCCCGCAGCACGCTCTCGCAATCCTCTTTAATAATAATGATGCCGCAGACTGCCATTCCGCGCCCTCGAACATTCCGATTCCGTATCGTTTTTCTCTGTGCGCTCTGTGGTGGAACCGGCCGCCGCCTGTTTGCCACTCTCCGCATCCCCGCACAACTTGTGCTAACGTACCCCGTACTCATTTCCACGCCATCGGAGACGCTCTCGTGTCCAATCTCCCTCTTCGCAAAGGCGGTCCCAACGCGCGCATCGCGGTCATTCCCGGCGACGGCATCGGCAAGGAAGTCACGCCCGTCGCCGTCAACGTCATCAAAGCCGCCACCGCAAAACGCCATCGCCACATCGACTTCGTCGAATTCGACTGGGGTGCCGACAAATATCTGCGCGAAAAAATCACCCTGCCCGAAGGCGCCGTCGAAATGCTCCGCGATGAATTTGACGCCATCCTTTTCGGCGCGCTCGGTGATCCCCGCGTCCCTTCCAATCAGCACGCCGCCGACATCCTCCTCGGCCTGCGCTTCAAGCTCGACCTCTACGTCAACGCCCGCCCCACCGAACTTTTCCACGAGCGTTTCACCCCGCTCAAAGACCGCATCCCCAACGACATTCGCATGATGGTCTTCCGCGAGAACACCGAAGGCATCTACGTCGGTGCCGGCGGCTTCTTCAAGAAGGGAACTGCCGACGAAATCGCCACTCAGGAAGACATCACCACCCGCAAAGGGGTCGAGCGCATCCTCCGCTATGCCTTCGACTATGCTCGCGGCTCCGGCCTCTCCACTTGTAACGGCGGGTTTACCCCGCCGTCCGAGTCCCCGCCTTCCCCCGCCGTTTCCGCCGCGCGCCATTCCAACCACAAACCCCTCCGCCTCTGCATGTCCGACAAATCCAACGCCATGACCTTCGCCGGCGACCTCTGGCAACGCACCTTCAAGGCCATCCGCGTCGAATACCCTGACGTCGACTCCCGCCACCTTTATATAGACACGCTCGCCATGGAACTTGTCCGCGACCCTCGCCAGTTCGACGTCATCGTCACCAACAATCTTTTCGGCGACATCATCAGCGACCTCGCCGCCCAGCTAGCCGGCGGCCTCGGCCTGGCTCCCTCGGGCAACATTCACCCCGGGAGCACCTCGCTCTTCGAGCCTGTCCACGGCTCCGCCCCCAACATCGCCGGAAAGGGCATTGCCAATCCCTTCGGCTCTGTCCTGGCCGCTGGCATGATGCTGGATTTCCTAGGCTGGCCCGACGAAGCCCAATTGTTAAAGCAAAGCGTGAAGTCCGCCCTTCACGACGACATCACCACCCCCGACCTCCACGGATCTAAACAAACACATGAAGTCGCCGACTGGCTCACCAACTACGTCTCCAAACATTCGTGAATCGCCTGAGGGCAATCCGCAGTCTGCAGTCAGTCATCAGCAGTCGCCAGGCAACAGTCCACGGCCGACAGTAAAACAGTTTTCTCTCTCGGGATTCACTTAAGCACAAGCGGCACATTCCTGCCCAATCTCCTCGGTCTCTGCGGCCCCTCTGCTACCTCTGCGGTTAGCCGTTCTCTTAAACTGTCGGCTGTAGACTCACGGCTGCAGGCTAGCCTAGTCGATGGACCTGGCCCTCTTGCTTCCTGATATCTGATCGCTGATATCTGATATCCTCTCAACCTAATCACCTTCTCTTCACCACCCACGCAATCCCCACCCCAATCAAGAACCCTCCAATATGCGCCCAGAACGCCACCCCTCCCGTAGCCGTCGCTCCCAGTGCCCCAATCCCCTCGACAAACTGCAGCACGAACCAATACCCCAGCACAAACACCGCAGGAATCGGAATCAGAAAAATGAAAAACAGCATCAACACATTCGCCCGCGGGTACAACACCAGATACGCGCCCATCACCCCGCTGATCGCCCCGCTCGCCCCAATTGCCGGCAGGGAAGAGTTCAGATTGAACAGCACATGGATGAATCCTGACCCCACCCCGCAGAACAAATAAAAGATCAGGTAGCCCAGGTGCCCGAAGTAATCCTCCACGTTGTCCCCGAACACATAAAGAAACAGCATGTTCCCCAGCAAATGCATCAACCCGCCATGCAGAAACATGCTCGTAAATAGCGGGTAGAACGCCATCTTGAACCCCAGGTACCCCGCCAGAAACGCCGGTATGCGCATCGGCACCGTGGCGTTCGCCATCAGGAACGCCTTCGCCGCATGCGGCGGCAGTTGCACCTGGTAAAAGAACACCGCCACGTTGATGATGATCAACGCCCAATTGATAAACGGAAATGTTCGTGTCGGATTATCGTCCTTAAGCGGGATCATCGCGCCGGCCCGCCACCAGTCTATCCGATTTGGAGTGCGGGAGCCCTGCTCCCGCTTTCACAATTTGTCACCCGAACCGGAATCCCAAAAGCGGCAGCCTGGCTGCCGCACTCCAATAGTCTCGCGTTCCAGGTTCCGTTTCTCCGAAGAGGGAAGTGTCACGCCCCGCGTCCCATAATATTCTCCGCCAAGATTCCTGGTTAACAGAATCTGGAACCCGCCGCAGGTCCCTGAAAGCGCAGGCGATTCGTCGTCCCTTCCTCCCAGACCGCTCGATGCAGCCTTTGGAGTGCGGGAGCCCAGCTCCCGCTTTTGCGATTTCGTCCGTCCGCGCAAACCGTCAAAGCGGCAGCCGGGCTGCCGCACTCTCAAATCCCACGAAGTCGGGAACGTGATTCGCGAGCTTGGTAACGCAGATCGTGCAGACAATGTCGGCGCGCCGACATTGTCATTTTGGAATGCACCATGGTGGGGGCCGTCCAGCTGCGGCCTGCCCATCGTGGCCAGGCTTCCGCCGCCGCTCTCCCCGCATTTCTCCACAGTTTCCGGCACGCCGTCATTGCGATACTCCTGCCGCCTGTGGTAAGTAATTAGGTTCTGCACGCGCGCTCGTTTTGCGCGGGGAACAGCCGTCTCGTTTGCCCCGCACGCGGTTGGCGCGCCGACATTGCGCATGCCTGCCCGCGAAACGGAAGCCATCATCCTGAAGACCTTCCCTCTGGGTGAGGCCGATCGCCTGGTGAGTTTCCTGGGCCGCGCCTCGGGACGCATGCGCGGTGTAGCCGCGGGCGCGCGCCGCCTGAAAAATCGCTACGGCTCCACGCTCGAGCTGTTGTCTCACGTGCAGATCTGGTACGTCGAACGGGAAACGCGCGATCTGGTGCGCATTCAGCAGGCCGAATTGCTCGACTCCTTGAACAAGGCACAGAGCGATTACAGCCTCAGCACTGGACTCGCGCTGGTCAGCGAAGTGGCCGAGCAGGTCCTTCCGGAGCACGAAGTGAACGAAGCCATGTTCCGGCTCATCCTGCTCACCGCCAGGGAGGTTGACCGGCGCAGCACCACGGCCCTGCCACTGAGCTACTTCGCGTTCTGGACCGTGCGCCTGGCGGGCTGGCTACCGCGTTTCGATGCTTGCGCGGTTTGCGGCAAACCCCTTGGGAAGGGAATCGCCTACCAGGATGCGCATCATCCCGGGCTGTACGACGCGGAGCATCGCCGCTCGGGAATGAAGCCGGTGTCGCACGAGGCACGCGAACTCGGCGAAATATTCGCCAAGCAGCGCTTGGATCAGTTGGACGAAGCGCTGGTCACGCTGCCGGGAGTCAAGGAATTGCGCGAAGCGGGATTGAACTGGATCGAGCACCACACGGAGCGCAAGCTGGCAACACGCACCCTGCTCGAAACGTAATTTGGAGTGCGGCGGCTTGCCGCCGCTTTTGAGAATGTTGCGGTGCCTCGCAAAGGAGCCTATGGTTGCCACCGGAGACACTGCAAAGCGGGAGCAGGCTCCCGCGCTCCAAAATGTCGGCGCGCCGACCAAATCGTCGGCGTGAAGTGTGCGGGCTTCTATGGGGTCCGCCTTCCGAGGCGGACCGCCCCTGATCCGGTAGCGGAGGGAGCGTTGACGGACCGCCGCAGACGGCGGTCCCGACGGGAGTCAGGAATGTCGGCGAGCCGACAAAAATGCGATTAAAGAGCTACTTGAGGTGGCCAAGTTTTGGACCTACGAGCGATGAAGTGAAGGATGAAGACAAGAGGAACGAATGTAAAGCAACACTTGAGTTCTGATTTTGTGAGGCATTTTGCAACTTAAGGCAAAACGCGATAATTCAATTAGGACATAAACAAATACTTGAACTACTAAATCTCACGCACCACCGCAACGGAAGCATCACTTGAGGAGAGTACGTGCCAGCTAAAGTAAAACTTGAATCAAAGCCACAGCGCCAAGGCCTCACCTTTCAAGAGCTCATCCTGAAATTGATGCACTACTGGGACAAGCAGGGCTGCGTCCTCCAGCAACCCTATGACACCGAAGTCGGCGCCGGCACCATGCACCCCGAAACCTTCCTGCGCGTCCTCGGCTCCTCGCCGTATCGCGTCGGCTATGTGCAGCCATCGCGTCGGCCCGCCGACGGTCGCTATGGTGAAAATCCCAATCGGCTGTACAAGCACTTTCAGTATCAAGTCATCCTCAAGCCGTCGCCCGCCGATATTCAGGATTTGTACTTGCGCAGCCTCGAAGCCATCGGCATCGACTTGCGCTCCCACGACATTCGCTTCGAGGAAGACAATTGGGAATCGCCCACACTCGGCGCTTGGGGCATTGGCTGGCAAGTCTTGCTCGACGGTTTGGAGATTACCCAGTTCACCTACTTCCAGCAGAGTGGGGGCATCGACCTGGACCCCATCTCCGTCGAGATAACTTATGGGCTCGAACGCATCTGCGCCTTCCTTCAAGATGTCGAGAGCGTTTACGACATCCGCTGGACTAAGGACATGACCTACGGCCAGATCCGTCTGCCGGAAGAGCAGCAACTCTCCGAGTACAGTTTCGACCGGAGCGATGCCAAGGCGTTGCGCGCCGAGTTCGAATTGCATGAGAAAGAAGCCAAGGAACTGCTGGAGGGCTGGAAGCATTTGGTCGGCGCGCCGACCAAAACGGAGAAGGGGAGTAGCGGCGGCTTTGTGCCGCTGTCTGGCGAGGCACAGACCGGCGGGGTAAACCCGCCGCCACAAAATCCGGGGGGACCCGTCGCGGCACAAAATGTCGGCGCGCCGACCAAAACGCGTGTCCGCTACCCATTACTCGCGGCATACGATCACTGCCTGAAGTGCTCGCACCTGTTTAACTTGATGGACGCCCGCGGGGTGATTTCCACCACGGAGCGCGCCGCGCTGATGCAACGGGTTCGCTCGCTGGCCTGCCGGACGGCTGCGGCCTACCTGGAGCAGGTCGGCGGGAAGGAAAATGTCGGCGCGCCGACATTGCCGGGCGACAAGCGCCACGAGGTGCGCCGATGAGGGCCCGCGATGTAGTGCCGGAATCTTGCCGCCAGCGGTTGCTGCTAGACAAAGGCCGGCTAGAAGTTTTCGGAGTGCGCCAGCCTGGCTGCCGGCTTAACGGTTCCCGGATGATCGACAACCGCAAAAGCGGGAGCCCGGCTCCCGCACTCCAAAATGTCGGCGCGCCGACATTCCCATTACGGGATAAACCCGCCGCGCCATGGGGAATCGCATGAGCGCCGTCCTAAAGAAGGGAAGTCCCGTGAAGCATTCGAAGACGCCTGCGCCAGTTTCGAAGGCCCCAGTCCGCGTAGAGTTGTTATTCGAAATTGGCGCGGAGGAGATCCCGGCGGGAATGTTGCCCCGTGCGGTCGCCGACTTGAAGGCCATCCTCGAGAAGCACCTGATCGCCGAGAACCTCAGCGAGGGCACCACGGTCGAAACCTTTGGCGGTCCCCGACGGCTGACGGCCTGGGTCCGCGGAATCATTGCCCAGCAAGCGGACGTCGAGATGGAAGTGACCGGGCCGCCCAAGGCGGTGGCCTATGATAATGTCGGCGCGCCGACCAGAGCGGCGGTGAGCTTCGCCGAAAAGCAGGGAGTGGCGTTGCACGAGTTGCACCTGGTCACCACGCCAAAGGGCGAGAGCATCGCCGCACGCATCACCAAGCGCGGCCGCACCGCGCACGAACTGCTCCTCGAAATCCTGCCTCGCGTGATCCACGATCTTCCGTGGCCGAAGACCATGACCTGGACCGGCCTGAAGGGCGCGCGGTTTATTCGTCCGATCCGCTGGATCGTGGCGCTGCTCGATGGCCCCCATCCGTGGGCAAGCAAGCCGTTGAAGTTTTCGTTCGGCGGAGTCACTGCTGGCGACACCACGTCCGGCCACCGCTTTTTTGGCCAACCTGCCACGGCAGGCAAGGCCCAAATCCGCGTAGCCAATTTCGCCGACTATGAGAAGAAGCTCCACGCCAATGGCGTGATCGTCCGCCCCGAGCAGCGCCGCGAAAAGATCGCGCGGGAACTGGCCAGCCACGCCAAACGCTCCGGCTATCACGTCCACGAAGACGCGAACCTGCTGGAACTGGTGACCTACCTGAACGAATACCCGAGCGTGATCGAGGGCGATTTCGACCCGTCGTTCCTGGAGCTGCCCGATGAAATTCTGATCACCGTAATGCGCGGCCACCAGAAGTATTTTGCGGTGGAGAAGCGGGGCGGGGAACTGGCGCCACATTTTCTCGCAGTCATTAATCTGGCCAAGGATACCAAGGGCCTCGTGCGCGCCGGGCACGAGCGCGTGCTGCGGGCGCGCTTTGCCGATGCGCGCTTCTTCTGGGAGTCCGATCAAAAATGTCGGCTCGCCGACATTCTGCCCAAGCTGCAGAAAGTAACCTACGAGTCGCGGCTGGGCAGCTACTTCGATAAAGTGGAACGCGTGCGCGCCATCGCGCGCTGGCTCACCGAAGGCTGGTACAACCTCGGTGTGCTGCAAGCGCATGTGGCCGATGCCGACCGCGCCGCCGAGTTAGCGAAGTGCGACCTGGCCACGGAGATGGTGCGGGAGTTCACCGAACTGCAAGGCGTGGTGGGCGGGCTGTACGCCAGAGCGCAGGGCGAGTCCGACGAAGTGGCCGACGCGATTTACGACCACTACCGGCCAGTGGGCTTGGACGATCCTATCCCCCGCAACCTGACCGGATGCGCCGTGGCGCTCGCCGATAAAGTCGATTCCATCGTCGGCTGTTTCTCCGTAGGCGTCGTGCCCACGGGTTCGAGCGATCCTTACGCGTTGCGGCGGGCCGCGCTCGGCATCGTGAAAATCATTCTGGAAAAGAAACTGTATGTGTCCCTGTCGTCGTTCATTGCCGCGGCGGGGAAAGCGCTGCTGACGTATCCGCCGAAGAAAGCCATTACCGAGCAGCAGGAGAAGCAGGTGCTGGAGTTTCTGCTGGAACGTGCGCGGTTTGTGCTGCGCGAAAAATCCGGCTATGCGTACGACGAAGTGAACGCCGTGCTGCGCGCGGGCTCCGATGATCTTGTGGATGTGGAGAAGCGGTTGAAGGCCCTGAAGGCCATTCGCAAGTCGAAGAACTTCGAGCCGCTCGCGGTGTCGTTCAAGCGCATTCGCCGGATCCTCGAGAAGGCGAACCTGGGCACCGAGGTGCTGCATATTAATAAGGATATCTTCGAGAAGGATGCGGAGAGGGGACTGTACGCGGCGGTGCGCAAGGCCGCGGGGAAAGTCACGGAGGACAAGCGCGCGGGACGGTATCAGGAAGCGCTGGAAGAGATTGCCGGGCTGCGCAAGGCGGTGGACCAGTTCTTCCTCGACGTGATGGTCATGGCGGAAGACGAAGCGGTGCGCAACAATCGTCTGGCGCTGCTGGCGGAGTTGCTGCGCGAGTTCACCACCATTGCGGATTTCTCGGAGTTAGCCGGAGAGGAGAAGTAGCGGTGGGTTTACCCCGCCGAGGCAGCGGCAGAAAATGTCGGCGCGCCGACCAAGAATCGGTGTAGCAGTTCTTGGAGTGCGGGAGCTTGCTCCCGCTTTTGCGGGGGAATGGCAGGCACCAGTCGCGCCAGCGGGAGCCAGGCTCCCGCCAACTCGATCGGAGCCAAGTCCCCGATTGCGAAAGCGGCGGCAGAGCCGCCGCACTCCAAATGTCGGCGCGCCGACATTGCGTGATTCTGCTTCGTTCGGAATGACGGCTGACTGGAACGGGAGGAAGGGAATCGGATCGAGCATGGGCTCGCGACGGCGCGTTTTATGCGTACATCATGGCTAGCAGTTCGGCCGTGTTGTATGTGGGAGTAACGAACAATCTCGTGGTCCGCGTAGAGCATCACAAGGAAGAAGTGCTTTCTGGATTCACGCAGCGATACCGCACGAAGCGATTGGTCTGGTACCAAACCCATTCCGGTATCCGTGCTGCAATGGCGCGAGGTTCAAGGGTTGGCGACGGATGAAGAAAGTCCGCCTCATCGAAGAGACGGGAAAATGTCGGCGCGCCGACCAAGAATCGGTGCGGGCAGTTTTTGGAGTGCGGGAGCCTGGCTCCCGCGAATTCGATCGGAGCCAACTCCGCGATCGGGAGTGCGGCGGCAGAGCCACCGCACTCCAAGGTCGGCGCGCCGACATTGCGTGATTCTGCTGCGTAGTCCGTCCGAGCCTGCCTGCGATAGCCAGGAGCAGCAAGGACAAGCCACGGAGGATAAGCGTGGGCTGCGAAGTAGGCAGATAAAGTTTTACTTGAAGTATCGCGTTTCGAGTTTTACGGCAGATTTCTTCGGAAAAATGTCGGCGCGCCGACCAAAATCCACTCCAAACCCAACTGAGTGGAAGTGGCGGCGCGAGTCAGGTGCAGTGGTAGCTCATCCCTTCGGGGGTGGGGAATTTTCTGTTCCGTGTAGCAGCGGCCTACCTACCGCAGGCAGGCTTTATGCCGCTGCCTCGGCGCGATCAAACGCCCGCGGCGGCGGGATAAACCCGCCGCTACAGCGGGGCGGAAAAACCTCAGGCTCAAGCTTGAGCTACACATTCGGTCAAAATACAGAGAGAGGCGTACCGTGAAAAAGTGGGTCTATTTCTTTGGTGCAGGAAAAGCAGAAGGAGACGGCGAGTGGCGCGATCTGCTCGGCGGCAAAGGCGCGGGCCTTGCGGAGATGACCAAGATCGGTCTCCCCGTGCCGGCAGGATTTACGATCTCAACCGAAGCGTGCGATTACTTTTATAAGCATGACAAGAAGTATCCTGCCGAGCTGGCCAAGCAGGTGAAGGACAACGTCGCCAAGCTGGAAAAGGCCACCGGGAAAAAGCTGGGCGATCCGAAGAATCCATTGCTGGTCAGCGTGCGTTCCGGCTCGGCGCGTTCCATGCCGGGCATGATGGAGACGATTCTAAACCTGGGCCTGACGGACAAGTCCGTCCAAGGGCTTGCGGGCGCGACGAAGAACGAGCGCTTCGCTTACGATGCGTATCGCCGGTTCGTGCAGATGTATTGCACGGTGGTGATGGGCATGTCCAAGGAAGATCTGGAGCACCGGCTGCGCGGCATGAAAGATCGCCTTGGCGTAAAGCTGGATACGGATGTGCCTGCCGCTGGCTGGAAGGATCTTGTCGCCGAGTACAAAGCCTACTTCAAGGAAAATGCGAAGAAGGACTTTCCCGACGATCCGATGGAGCAGTTGTGGGGCGCAATCGGCGCGGTGTTCGGTTCGTGGATGGCCGAGAAGGCTGTCACGTATCGCCGCGTGGAGAAGATCACCGGCCTGCTCGGCACGGCCGTCAACGTCGTGCAGATGGTGTTCGGCAACACCGGCGATAACTCCGGGACGGGCGTGTGCTTCACGCGCGACCCCAGCTCCGGCGAGAAGATCTTCTACGGCGACTATCTGACCAACGCGCAGGGCGAAGACGTGGTGGCCGGAATTCGCACGCCGGTACATCTCACCGAGCTGGCGAAGATCATGCCGAAAGCCTACGCGCAACTCGAAAAGGTTCGAGTAAAACTTGAGAACCATTACAAAGACATGCAGGACATGGAATTCACGATTGAAGAAGGCACGCTGTATATGCTGCAGACGCGCACCGGAAAGCGCACGCCGGCGGCAACCTTCAAGATGGCCATGGACATGGCTAATGAGAAGCTGATCACCAAGGAAGAAGCCGTGCTGCGCATCAAGCCGGAAGATATCGAGCGGCTGTTCTACCCGGTGATCGACAGCAAATTCGACAAGAAATCGCTGCAATCCAGGATCCTGACGCACGGCATCGACGCGGTGCCCGGCGCAGCAACGGGCAAGGTGGTGTTCAACGCCGCCGATGCGGAAGAGTTGGCCAAGAACGGCGAGAAAGTGATTCTCGTGCGGCGCGAAACCAGTCCGGAAGATGTGGGCGGCATGGCCGTGGCGCAGGGCATCCTGACCGCGACGGGCGGCAAGACTTCCCACGCGGCAGTAGTTGCGCGCGGGTGGGGCAAATGCTGCATCGTCGGCGCGGAGACGCTGAACATCGACTACAAATCCAAGTCCATGAAGGACGGCAAGAGCGGCAAGGTGGTGAAGGAAGGGGAGTGGTTGACACTGGACGGCAGCGAAGGCGTGGTGTACGTCGATCAAATGCCGCTGGTGACGCCGGAATTGCCCAAATCCTATCAAACGGTAATGAAGTGGGCGGATGGCATCCGCAAGCTGAAAGTGCGCGCGAATGCGGACACGCCGCAGGACGCGAGGAAGGCCATTGAGTTCGGCGCGGAAGGCATCGGCTTGACGCGCACCGAGCACATGTTCTTCACCGACTTCGAGCATCCGGAGAAAAGCCACGAGCGGCAGTTGGCGATCCAGGAAATGATCCTGGCCAACGACCGGGAAGCACGCGTGAAGGCACTGGACAAGTTGTTGCCGTTCCAACGGCGCGACTTCGTGGGTCTGTTCAAGGCCATGAGCGGTCTGCCGGTGACCATCCGGTTGATCGACCCGCCGCTGCACGAGTTCGTGCCGCACGATCGCAAGAAACAGGAAGAACTGGCCAAGGAACTGAACATCAACGTGGAAACGGTGATTCGCCGCGTGGAGCAGTTGCACGAAGCGAACCCGATGTTGGGCCTGCGCGGGTGCCGCTTGTCGCTGGTCTATCCGGAAATCCTGCACATGCAGGTGACCGCCATGATCGAAGCCGCCATCGAATCGGTAAAGGCGGGGACGAAGGTTTTGCCGGAGATCGAGATTCCGGTGGCCTTCGATAAGAAGGAAATCAGCATCCTGGCGGAGGAGATCCGCAAGATCGCCGATCCGCTGATCAAGAAGGCGGGGGTGAAGGTGCCGTACGTAATCGGGACGATGATTGAATTGCCGCGCGCGGCGTTGCTTGCCGACGAAATTGCGGAAGTCGCGGAGTTCTTCTCGTTCGGCACCAACGACCTGACGCAAACGACGATGGGGCTCTCCCGTGACGACGCGGGGCGCTTCCTTCCGGATTACGTGGACGAGAAAAAGTTGGGCATTCTGAAGGCGGACCCGTTCCAGTCGCTGGACCAGAAGGGCGTGGGCATGCTGATGCGCTGGTGCGTGGAGCGCGGGCGCAGCACGCGGCCGAAGCTGGACGTGGGTATCTGCGGGGAACACGGCGGCGATGCGGAAAGCGTAAAGTTCTGTCACCGCATTGGACTGAACTACGTGAGCGCTTCGCCATTCCGCGTGCCGATCGCGCGGCTGGCGGCGGCGCAAGCGGTGGTGGAAGAGAAGAAGGCGAAGGGCAAGAAGAAGTAAAAACCGTGGCCGCAGCGGCTCGCCTACCGCAGGCGGGCCGTTGCCTCGGCGGGGTAAACCCGCCGCCACAGAATGTCGGCGCGCCGACCAAAATTGGCGTGAGCGTTTTTTGGAGTGCGGGAGCCCGGCTCCCGCTTTTACGGTCTGACGAGTAGAGAAAATCGTTCGCGCAGGAGCCCTGTTCCTGCGTTAGCGATTTGCCGCGATCGCGCCGGCGGCAGCAGGGCTGCCGCTGAGGCGCGTGGTGGATTGATATGGGGAGAAGGCGGGAGCTGGGCTCCCGTACTCCATGTAAAGAGATACTTGAAGTCGTTTCCCGGCTCGGTGGGGGAGCTGTGGTGAAGAGACTTCGATTGGTTACGGCGGCGACGCTTGCGCTCTTGTTACTGGCGAGCGTGAGTGATGCTGCAGACACGCGCCTGGTGTTGAAGGGGCGAGTGATCGATGAAGATGGACTGCCCGTCGGCAGTGCTCAAGTAAAACTTGAACAGCCCGGCGGGCAGATTTTTTTGGCGACCAGCGATGATGCTGGTTATTTTTCCCTCCCGGACCTGCCGGCTGGCGAATACACCGCACGAGTCGAGAAGCGCGGTTTCTTTGTTCTGGCGGACCAGAAGATCGAACTGCAGGCGGCGAACACCGAGGTTTCGTTCACGTTAAACCATGTGGAAGAAGTGCGGGAAGAGGTGGACGTGACCGTGCCGGAAAACCGCATTGAGCCGGCCATGACACAGAGCAGCGAATCGCTGAGCGGGACAGAGATCATCGACATCCCAGTGGCGAGTTCGCATGACTTGCAGCAGAGCCTGGTGGCCATGCCGCAGGTGCTTCGGGACAATAACCTCCAATTGCATATCGCCGGCGCGAACAACACCGAGGTGCAATATCTGTTGGACGGGGTGGAAGTGGGCGACCCGGCGAGCAATGGGTTGACGTCGCGGATGATTGTGGAAGCCGTACGCAAGGCGGAGGTCCAGACAGGGCGATTTGGGGCGGAGTATGCGCATCCGGGCGGGGCCATTCTGAACTACGAGACGCGGGAGGGGGATGACCGCTGGCGGTTCGACGCGACCGACTTTATTCCGGGAATCAGGGTGCAGGACGGCGTGCAGTTGGGGAATTTCTATCCACGGGTGACATTTTCCGGGCCAATCATAAAGGATGAGCTGTGGTTTGCGCAGTCGTTTGATTTTCTGCATACCTTGTCGGTGATCAACGGCTTGCCAGCGGGCGCGCCGAATCAGGTACAGCAGTGGGGGGGAGACAGTTGGTCGCGACTGTTGTGGAAGATGTCAACGAACAACAGTTTGCATGTGGGATTTCTGGCGAACGTGGAAAGCGGCAGGAATCTGGGTTTGGACGCGCTGCACCCGGAATCGGTAACGACGGATGCGGCGGCGCGGGAATTGTTCGGTTTCGTGAAAGAGCAGAGTTACTTCGAGAAGACCGTGCTCGAGATTGGGATTGGCGTGGAGGATGCGCTGTTCAACGCGGCGCCACAGGGCACGGCGCCGTACGTGTTGCTGGTGAATGGGGCGGAGGGGAATTACTTCCAAAGTTTGGGACAGGATGCGCGGCGGTACCAGTTGTTCTCCAACGCGATTCGCGGGCCGGTGAAATGGTTCGGAACGCACACAATTTCGGCGGGCGTGAATTTTTCGGGCGTGGAACTGACGCAGACGTCGACGCGGGGGGAGATTCAGGCGTTGCGCGCGGACTTGACACTGGACCGCGTGACAACGTTCGCGGGGAATCCGGATTTTCACGTGGCGAATACTCTGGCGGGTGGATTCCTGCAAGATTCGTGGTCGCCGAATGCGCACTTCGTGGCGATGGCAGGCGTGCGCGCGGATTGGGACCGGCTGCTTCAGGCCGCGCTGGTGCAACCTCGATTGGCATTGAACTGGATGCCGTTCAAGGATAATCGCGCGAAGTTTTCAATTGGCTGGGGGATGTACGACATTCCGCTGAACCTTTCGGTGATTGGGCAGGCGTATGACCAGCAGCAGGTGGACACGCTATACGACGCGACGGGGAAAGTGCCGGTGCAGGGTCCCGCGACGAGCGCGTTTGTGTTGCCGGGCAACGGCTTGGCGAGTTTGCAGCAACCGTATTTCGATATTGCCAGCGCGGGATGGGAAGAAAGAATCGGAGAAAATACGCTGGTGGGTGTGGAGTTGCTGGCGCGGGACCAGCATCACGGGCTGGTGTACGAAACCGTGTCGCCGGGGCAGATCGGGTCGGAATTTTTGCTGCAAAGTTCGCGGCGGGATAAATACCGTGGGGCGACGATTAGCGCGCGGCACACGTTCAAGAATACGGCCGAACTGTTCGGGAGTTATACGCGATCGCGGGCCAGCACGGACCAGTTGCTCCAGCCGATGCTGGGAGCACTTTATTTCGCGCCGCAACAGCCGGGGCCCTTGAGCTGGGACGCGCCGAACCGGGTGTTGACGTGGGGAAGCATCCCCACGCCGATCTGGGGACTGTTGTTTTCGTTTTTAGTGGATTACCACACGGGGTATCCGTACAGCTCGATCAACCAGCAGCAGTTTTTGGTGGGAGCGCCGAACTCGCTGCGGTTTCCGGATTACGCCAGCCTGACGATCAGCTTGGAGAAGAAGTTCACGTTCCGCGACCGGATCTTTGCGATACGCGTGTCGGCGATCAATATTCTGGACCGGCAGAATCCGGACGTGGTGTACAACAACGTGGATGCAGCGAATTATGGAACGTTCACGGGCGGGCAGGGGAGAGCGTTCACGGCGCGGTTACGATTTGTGGGGCGGAAGTGAGGGAAGGGGGGGTGAGGACGGAAAGGAAGTAAAGGAAAAAAGGAAAGAGGAGCGGCCGGTTGCGGTCACGGCAGAATTTGTGTACACTATTGCGTACACAAGGAGGCGCGTGGGAATGGGAACGATCAAAGTGGGAGTGCGGGAGTTCCGGGAGCGGATGGCGTCGTTTTTGGAGGCGGACACCGCGGTGGCGGTGACGCGGCATGGGGAGACCATTGGGGTGTACATCCCGACGCGGCGGAAGCGCTCGAAGCGCGCGGACGTAGGGGAACTGAAGGCGGCAGCAGAGCGGCTGTCGGAACTGCTGGCGGATGTGGATGAAGAAGGGGTGGTGCAGGAGTTTAAGGAGCGGCGGCGGAAGAAATGACGGACCGGCCGCAATGATCGTTCTGGATGCCAACATCCTGGTGCGCGCGGTGCTAGGGCGACGGGTGCGGCATATATTGGAAAAATACTCCGCACAAGGCGTTCTCTTTTACTCACCCGAGGCAGCTTTTCTTGAAGTCCAGACCCATTTGCCAAAGATATTGGAGGAGCGAGGGAAGAGTTCGGCTAACCTCGCTAGTGCAGTGGAATATCTGCGAGAGTTGATTATTCCAATTGAGGCGGAGTTCTACGAACTGTTTGAAACCGAGGCGCGAGAGCGTTTGCGGGGCAGAGACGAAGAGGACTGGCCAATTGTAGCAACCGCACTGGGATTGGGATTGCCAATCTGGACGGAGGATGCAGATTTCTTTGGGACCGGAATAGCCGCGTGGACCACAAGTCGGGTAGAAATCTTCCTGGAGAAGGAAGCAAAGAGAGGCGGCGGGCGGTGACGGCGAGGTTGTGATTTGTGGGAAGGAAGTGAGGGAAGAAGGAGGCTAAGGACGGAAAGGAGGTAGAGGAAGTAAAGGAAGCAAAGGAAGGAGGAGGCTGTTGGCGAGGAACCAGGGGGTATCCCGGAGGAGAGAGTTTTTCTTTGCGCGGATGAGGGATTGTCGGAAGCGGCACGGGCGGAGGGATTTGCGGTCGTTGCGTTGCCAAGAGTTCGTGAGCAGTAAGACGAGCTTATTTTCGTTGGGCGGAGTGGTGGATGGTAGTAATGAGGATGCGCTTGCGGCGGAGGCGGTAGAAGATGATGTAAGGAGTGCCACCGACGACGAGTTGGCGGAGATTGGGTTCACTAGCAGGGTGGCCGAGAGCCGGATGGACGCGAAGAGATTCGACGAGGATGACGATGCGCGTGGCGAGGCGTTCGGCGGCGGAAGGATTGTCGAGGGCAATGCAAGCACGAATTTCGCGCAGGCGTGCGACGGCGAGCGGAGACCAAACGATTTCAGGCGGCGGTTGAGTCACGGTAAGTGGCGAAGGGCACGGATTCCTCAGGGGCTGAAGCCTATTGGCCTGTGCGCTTCATGGCGGAGCTGAAGCTCTTACCTCTAAAGAGGCCCTCGACAAGATCGCGGTTAGCCGAAACAGGAAGCCGAAGACTCGTCGTACGCGAGAAGAGAGGGCTATGGTTATTGCGCTTCCTATCAGGCGTCATCGTGGGATTTGCCGCAAACGCACTTGGGAGGAGGCAGTTCCTTCTTGGTTCCCCAGGAGAGTAGCCAGGCTTTCATGTCTTCGTTACGGATGTAGTGGCCGGATTTGAGCTGGCGGTCGGCGAGGCGCAAGTCGGCGCGGAGACGTTGCTGATCAGCGAGATAGGATTCGACGGCATCGGCCACGAGGAAGTTGGCGCTGCGGCCGGATTGCCGGGCGAGTTGAGTCAGGCGTTTCTTGGTGGCAGATTTGAGGCGCACGCTGAAGGTGGCGCTTTTTGTGTTGGCCATGAACACACAGTATGGCATGGGGCAAGAAACGAGGGAAGTGGGAAGAGAGTGACGCAATGCTACGGGGTTTAACGCTGTACAAAATGGATTCGAGGACGCTGACGCAGTGAGGGAAGTAAGGAGTTACAATTTTGGGTTTCCGCGACGCGCTGCCGCGGTGAGGTTGGGTGGGATGCGAAGGGGAATGTTGGCGCTTGCGATTGTCCTCGTGATGGAAGGAGGGTGGTGTGCGAGAGCGGTCGCGGCGCAAAGGTCCTCGGTCGTGCTCGACCAGAAAGGGAGTGAGACTTATGAGGTGCCGGATAGCGAATTAGAGCGACATGAGATTTGGCCCCATCGACCTGTTCGGCCTGGCCACGCCGTCGGAGCCTTTGATTCCGTGCACTTGAGCGTCATCGTGGATGCGCAGGGCAACGTTGTTTCCGCTACGCCGGTTTCGGGACCGAGCGACGCCTATGCGGCGGCCGTGGCGGAGGCCATGAAATGGAAATATGTGCCGTTTGAGAAAGGTGGAGTTGCTACGCGGGCCACTTTTGACGATGACGTGCGTCTTCTGCCCCCGGAGCGATTGCCCACGAGACATGAGCCATTCCCAGAGATTACGAGTTCGAGCAATGTAGTGATGAAATTATCTCGGTCTGGATGTTTTGGGACATGCCCAGCGTACAGCATCGAAATTCATGGCGACGGAGCGGTGAATTACTCCGGCGGGTATTTTGTCGTTGTAAGGGGAGAGCATCGGGATCACTTGTCGGCGACGCAAATCAAAGACCTCATCGAGGCGTTTCGCGCGGCAGACTATTTCTCACTGGACGACAAATACACGAGTCCGGCGACGGATCTCCCGACATTTGTGACTTCTTTGCGAGTCGACCAAGTTGCGAAATCCGTTGTGGACTACTGGGGAAGTGAAGTAGGAATGCCACAAGCGGTGACGGACTTGGAGGAGACCATCGAGCGAGTAACAAACACGCGGAAATGGATCGCCGGGACGGCTGAAACAGTGCCGACGCTGAAGAACGGCGGGTTTGATTTTAGTTCGACGGAGGCTGCTGCGCTGCTTGCTCGTGCCGCCAAGGAGGGCAGCACTGTTGTTGTCAAAGATTTGCTGGCCTTGCGTGTCGAACCGAATGGCCAAACCGAAGATGGGAGATCCGCCTTGGCAGCTGCGGCTGGTGCTCGAGACCGCGAAGCTGTCGAATTACTCATCCAGGCGGGCGCGGGTAAGGGTAATCCAAAGATGAAAACAGAGGCGTTGGGAGCCGCGGCATCCGTCGGCGACGCGGAATTAGTGAAGCGCCTGCTGGCGTATGGCGGTAAGGCGAACGGAGAGATTCGTAATGGGGAAGAATCACAAACCGTGCTTATGCAAGCAGCGAGTTCTGGAGTGCCCGACGTAGTGAAGTTGATTCTTGCGGGGCATCCCCACGTGAATGCGCGGGACAAGAAGGGCCAAACGGCAGTGCGGCATGTGGTGGAAGGAAACGATTACTGGGACGAAGAGCGGCATGCGGATAGGGCAGAAGTGATACGGCTACTGGTGACGGCTGGGGCGAACGTAAATGCGCGAGATGAAGACGGAGAGACGGCGCTGCATGAAGCGCTTGACGACGATGTAGTGAAGGCGCTGATTAAAGCGGGGGCGAACGTGAACGTCCGCAACAATAATGGTGAGACGCCTTTGATGACGAACGTGTCCGTTGAAGTGCTGAAGATATTGGTGGCTGCGGGCGCGGACATTCACGCAAGGGACACGGCGGGTAGAAGCGTGCTGGGCAACGTTCTGCAATACGAAAAGAGCGGGCCGCGGGTGGAGTATCTGCGGTCGCTTGGGATCGAGGAAACTCAGAAGAGGTGAGGAAGGCGCCGGAAGGTCATGAAGCGGCAATGCGCTCCGTAGAGATGGAAGAGAGATCCCTCCGCTGCGCGACCTGGCGCGCTGAAAACCGCGCGCAGGAAAAAGCCGGGTCGCTGCGGTCGGGATGACAGAATTTGGAGAGTGGAAGGGAGAACCCAAGACCCACCCTCAAAAAACGAGGATGGGGCACCCGAAGATAAGCACCAGAGAAGAGGGATTCGGGTGTTATAGCGTCAGCGAGGAGCCCCAAGAGGGCGGGGTAAACCCGCCCCTACAGCGCCAGACTAGAGCATGCGGGGGATGTGCTGGTGGCCGACACAATGGATGGAAAGGCATTGGATGCGCGGTCGGGGCCGTTGAAGCTGGTGGTGACGGAGGATAAACGGCCGGCGGGAGGAGCGGGGAATTTGGTGTGGTTGGAACTGAAGATGGCGAAATAGGGTGAGCGAAGGAGAGAATCGGAAGCTTGCGAGTTTACAAGTGGCGGCCGCAGGGTTGCCGCTGTTTGTGGGGAGGAAGGGTTGAATTCTGAGAAAGCGGGAGCTGGGCTCCCGCACTCCATAGCCGGAAAATTGGGTACGGCGGAGATAAGCGGAAGTGCCGCGCCTACGGCGCTTGACTTTTTTGGGTTTGGGAACCCCAGCGCTTGCGCGCTGGGCTAGCATGTGGCGCGCCTCCGGCGCTAGGTTGGCGCCAGGTTGAGGTGCGGGTTTATTTGCCGGTGGCGCCGGTTGCTCCTGGATTTGCGTCGTGATGGTGGAACCAGGCGAAGAAATTGTGTTTGTGGTGCTTGTCGTGGTGGGCGGATTGCGTTTTGGATCCGCTGCTGGAACCGGAGCCGGCGCCCATGGGACCGGGGCTCTTGTGCCACCAGCCAACAGTTTTGGGGGAAGTGTACAGGGCTGCGGAATCGGCGCGCCGACCCTTTTCGTGACGGGCCTTGGACGCTTTGGTTCGCTTGGCGTTATTGTCGGCACCCACACCGGCGGGGCTGGGGCTCGAGCGAGAATGGTGGTGCCACCACCAATTGTGGGCGGAGACGACCGGGAGAGGGCCCAGGGTGGTCAGAAGAAGTGCGCCGCAGAGGGCAAAAATCAGTCGCTTCATAGAGTGTCCCCTTCAGACGTTTCTAGCATGTGAGCAGGAGGGGACACTACTGTACGAAGGTACCTTGTTTCCACATGCGTTATCGGGGGATAGGCGGTGGGATTCGCGGATTCGCGCTGCGCTGGGGGAACGTGCGAAAGCACGGGTCTAAAGACCCTCAACTACAAAGATGAAGAGCCAGCGACAGGCCGGCGTTAGGGCAGAAAGAAACGGTTCACCACAGAGGACACAGAGAGCACAGAGGCGGAGGAGAGAAGAACGGGCCCAGCCTTGGCGTGCCTGCGCGCGAAAGACTCTGGCGAGGTAAATAGGTGTGCGCGAAGCCGAGGAACACGGTCAGAAACATCAGCAGCGCCATGATGGAAAAGAAATAGTGGTCGTAGCGGCGCCCGGGTAGGCCGTGGAATGCGTGGCGATTGCTGCTGCGTGGTGAGTGCAGGCATTTGTATACGGATTTCGGGGAAATGACACAGAGTGGGTTGCGCCGGGCGATTTTGTGGTGGGGTGAGTATAATTCTGGGGGCTTCAAGATTGAATTAATGCAAGGGTTGAGATTGCAAGGGCGGGAGCAGGGCTCCCGCTGAACGGGGATAGATTCGGAGAATTTTGAGAAAGCGGCAGCAGAGCTGCCGCAGTCCAAGGTGACGAAGCGGATGCGGCGATGCGGGCGAGTGGTGTGCGCGGTGGCGATGCTGTGGAGCGGTTTGGGGGCAACGGCGGCGCGGGCGCAATTGGTGGGACACATTTCTCCGGCGAGGGATTTGTATTTCGCCGGTGAGCCGATGTATGTCCAGTTTGAGTTGACAAATGTGGGAAAAGGGCCGGTGCAGTATGCGACCGGGGACCCGTACAGCGACGGGTGTGGCAGTTATGCGATTGAGGTGCAGAGGGAACCGGCGGTGGCGCATTCGAGTTGTGGAAGAGGAGGCGAGAACGCGAACGCAAACGAATGCCACGAGGGAACGCAAATTCTGGCGGCGGGGGAGACGAAACACGAAAATGTTCTGGTGAACTTCGCGCACGATGTATCGAAAGCGGGGAAGTATGAGATTTATGCGACGCGCGCCGTGAAATTTGCGGCGTTCACGGGAGGAACGGACCTGCCGGCCGGGGCGCCGGAATACAGGATGGAGGCGCAATTCACGATTCAAGTGCTGCCGGGGGATCGCGAAACGCTGGAGAAGATTTACCGGCCGTACGTGGTGAATCTGGGGTCGCGCGATCCGGAGATCCAGACGGATGCGCAAAGAGTGATTGTGAGCGGGGCGCCGCCGTGGTTGGAAGATACGATTGTGGGGATGCTGAAGCAGTCGACGTCGAGGGAGTTTGCGCTGCTGGGATTGCGAAATTTGAATACGGCGCGGTCGCGGGAGGAACTGGCGAAGATTGTGCAGAGCACGTCGGAATACACGCAGCAGAACGAAACGGCGGTGGGATATTTGGCGCAAATGGGGGACAAACAATATTTTCCGTTGCTGCTGGAGATTGCGAAGAAACAGCCGCCGGAGGAGGGGCGGGAGTACGTACTGGCGGCTGCGGAGTTGGGAGGCGAGGATGCGCTGCCTTTTTTGCGCGGGTTGTTAAGCAGTACGGATAAGGCGGCGCGAATGGATGGGTTGATGGGACTTGAGAGGACGGGGAGCCGGGCGGCGGTGCCGTTGTTAGTTGAGGCGCTAAAAGATCCGAATGCGGAAGTGGGGAAAGTGGCGTTGCGGGGATTGACGGAATTGACGCACCGGAGTGCGGGCGAGGCTGCGAGAGGGGATGCTCCGGCGGATCAGGCGGGGAAGTGGGAGAAATGGTGGGCGGCGAATGGAAGCGCGAAAGTGTATGGGCCGCGGGAGTGCGGGGAGATCGAGACGTTGCCGTAGGCGCGGAAGTGGAAATCCGAGAAGAGAAGATTTCACCACAGAGGACACAGAGAGCACAGAGGGCGGACAAGAGCAGAAGTGGAATCGTGGAAGAGGGAGAGGGCTATGGACCGAAAGCACATTGTGGGAGTTGTGGCATTGAGCCTGGCGATTGCGGTGATGGCGGTGGGGCAGGGAAGGAAGGGAGGTTGAGGAAGGGAATGAGGTATAGGAAGTAGAGGACAGAGGTGGTGGCAGAACGCGGGCCGGGAGGTGGGCGAGAGCACGGGTCTAAAGACCCTCAGCTACATTTGGTGTGCCGGAACACCCCGGGAATATCCGGGATGGCCTGGGCAAGAGTACGGGTCTGAAGACCCTCGGCTACATTGGGTGCGCCGGAAGACGCGGGAATATCCTGGATGGCCTTGGGCAAGAGCACGGGTCTAAAGACCCTCAGCTACATTGGGTGCGCCGGAAGTCGCCGGGAATATCCTGGATGGCCTTGGGCAAGAGCACGGGTCTGAAGACCCTCAGCTACATTGGGTTATTTGTCCCAGTGGGCGACGTGAACTAGTTGGAATAAGGAACCGTGGGGAGCGGGTTGGATGGCGACGATGTGCTGGTCGGCTTTGGAGCCGGATTTGAAGAGCAGGCCACCTTTGTCGGGTTTATCGTCGCCGCAGGTGAGGGGCTTGGAGTTGTCGTCTTTGTCGGCATCGTTCTTGTCGGCAGTGGTGGCAGGTGAGGGATGGGAGCAGTCGAGGACCTTGCCGTATTTGGAGAGCTTCTTTTTGTAGTAGTCCGCGATTTTGTCCGGGGAGTCGTCCGACTCCATCTTCAGAACAGCTAATTTGACGCCGGAGCCACCACCCCAGAGGCCGAAATTGAGGCCGGGGGAATCTTCGTCTTTGTCTTTGTGACGGCGCGCGCCGGGATAGAGAGGGAGGCCAATGTCTTTGGAGTCGGCGTCGGCAGCCATGGTGATCCCGGCACCTTTCTGGTCCTGTGCGGGAGCGGGGGAGGGAAGGAAGAAGAATGCGATCAGGGCGAGCAAGAAGGGACCTTGCGGACCTAAAGGACCGCGGCCACAACGGCTTGGTGGGTGTGAAGGCATGAAACCTCCTTGAGGAATTGGTGGGTCATTGGATGATACGCAGGGAGGACCGGGAAAGTTCAGCGAGAAACATGCGGGCGATCAGCGACCAGGAAGCGGGGACGTGTGGGGTGGCGAAGAAATGGCGGAAACGGCGAAGGGCGGAGTGACATTACGGAAGCGTGACGTTCATCACTGAGTTAGCATAGACAGGTATTGCAGAGTAGTCCCCGTTACTCTGCGGTTTACCTGGGGGGCAAATATAACAACAATTGTTGGGGAAAGAGGCCGCGATGCGAACGATGGTATCAGCAGAAACGTGGAAGCGAAAGACGATTGAATTTGCGATATCGGTGCTGCGGTTGATTCAGCTGATGAACGAGGTAGGGGAAGTGGAGCTGCGTTCGCCAGGGCGGGAGTGCCCGGGGTGCGGGAAGGCGGCGGAGGTGCTGGTGGTGCCGGCGGGATTGTGCGGGGATTGTTGGTCCCGGAAGGCGATTGCGGCGTGGAAGGTGCCGGTGAGTTTCGCGCCGGCGCGGAGCAGGGTGAGGGTTGAGAGAAGGAGGCGGAAGTAGCGGTTGAAAAATGAGGAATGGAAAGTCGCGGAGGTAAGGGGCAGGGGTCTACCGGCGGCAGACGGGCTGGGCGAGAGCACGGGTCTGAAGACCCTCAGCCACATTGGGAGCGTCGGAAGTGCCCGGGAACATTCTGGATGGCCTGGGCCAGAGTACGGGTCTAAAGACTTTCAGCTACATTGGGTTGGCCGGAAGTCCGCGGGAACATTTCGGATGGCCTGGGCCAGAGTACGGGTCTAAAGACCCTCAGCTACATTGGGTGGGCCGGAAGTCCGCGGGAACATTTCGGATGGCCTGGGCCAGAGTACGGGTCTGAAGACCCTCAGCTACATGTACGGCGCTAGTTGAAATGGGGGAGCTACAGGGGGGAGGAGCCGGCGGCTTGGATTTGGCGCGTGGTGGGATTGGCGAGGAAAGCGATTGCGGTCAGGTTGGCGGGGATCCACTTGTCGTTCAGATCGACGGTTACGGTTACGGGAGTGGTGAAGGGTAGGGCTACCGATTGTTGTTTGCGGAGTACGCGGACCACTGGGGCGTGGTGCAGGGTCTCACCGGAATTTTCGCCGGCGGTAACGGTGGAGCTGAGATTTTTTTCGGTCAGGGCGATCCACAATTCAAGAGCGGGCGCGGAGGAAGAGGGATTCCTCGGTGCGGAGACTGCGCTCGGAATGCCGGGGGATGGCTGTGGGGGCAGGGTGATTTGGAAGGTGCGGGTGTGTGGGTTAGAGTTGGGTACCGCGGTGAGGAGCAGGCGCGGCTTGGGATGAGAGGCGGCCCAGCGGATTTGGTCGCGGGATTCGTGCGTGCGATTGCCGACGAATTGTGCGGCACCATCGACGATCATTTGCGGGGTGTAGATGCCGCCATCGGGGAGAGAGACAGCGTATTGTTCCTGGCGACGGGAGAAATCGACGGAGGAGAAAGGATCGGACCAGCCGAGAGTGTTCCAGTAATCGACGTGTTCTTCGAGAGCAAGGATTTCGATGCCGTCGAAGGGCTGATCTTCGCTGAGTTTTTTGAGGAGGGAATCGGCGGGCGGGCAACTGGAACAACCTTCGGAGGTGAAGAGTTCGACGATGACGGGCTGCTTGGGGGAAGAAGCGGCAAACGCGGAGGCGGAGGAATGCGCGGGCCAGCGGGAGAACAGGAAGAAACACGCCGCAACGGCAACAATAAAAATGAAGGCAAACGTCAGAGGTTTGGCGCGCATGAAGGCCCCCTACCCAGTATAAGAGGCGGAAATGGCGGGAAAGTTACAGGGAATTGGCGTGTGGCGGAAGAAGCACGGGTTGGGGCGGAGGGGAGAAGAGAAGAGGAGAAGAGGAGAAGAGGAGAAGAGAAGAGGAGAAGAGGAGAAGAGGAGAAGAGAAGAGAAGCCCACCCTTTCTGCAAAAGGCGCAGAAAGGGTAGGGCACCCTACGTGGTTTAAGTCGCTGCACGTGCCTGCCGCAAGCAAGCTCGGGATGACACGGTTCTCCTTGGGGTGCTGGGGAGGCAACAGGGTAGGAGGAGGGTGCGCGGAGTGGAAGGGAGAGACGTAAAATAGAAATGAAAAGTAACTTGGCCCCTTCCCCAGAAGGCCAAGAACATGACGGAGAGTAATAAGCGTCCCGGAGAAACAGCCGGGAGGCAAGAAGCGCGTTGCGGAGAGACAACCGGAACGCCAAAGCATCCCGGAGAAATTAGCGGGATGCATAAGCAACGCCGCAGTGGACGCCTGACCCTGGCAGTACCGATCCTGATCATTGGAAGCGACAGCGAAGGCCGAGTGTTCTCGGAAGAGACGCACACGGTGCTGTTGAGTCTGCATGGCGCAGGGATTGTGTCGCGGCACCGGTTGATGGCCGAGCAGGAGTTGGTGTTACGCGCGGTGGAGTTGAAGCGCGAGACGGAAGTGCGCGTGGTGGGAGAGATCGGGCAACAAGGAGAGATGCACACATACGGCGTGGCGTTTCTGGATGAGCGGCTGGACTTCTGGCAGATGGAATTTCCGCCGGCACCGATGGCGCCGGGCTGGTCCGGAGCGCTGACGCTGGAATGTGGAGGATGCAAAGGGATAGTGGAACTGGCGAATGGGGATTTTGAGTATGACATTTGCGCGATTCACGGAGGGCTGGCGCGGTTCTGCGATGATTGCGGGTTGCTGACGGTGTGGAGGCAGTCGCACGAAGTGATGCCGGCGCCGCGGGTGACCGCGGGACGCAAGGCGGCGAGCGCGAAAGCTGCGGTGGTTGTGGAGGAACTAGTAGAGCCGCAGGCGAGGCCAGGCCAGAGGAAGTGGTCATCCCGTTAGCGGAGGCGATGGAAGGAACGGAGAGGCGCGCGCGAGTTCGAGCGAAGGTGAATTTTGTCGCGTGCGTGAAGACGGATGCGTTTGGAGACGATATTGTGACGTGCATTGATATGTCGCGGGGAGGAGTGAGCTTTCGGAGCCGGAACTTGTATCAGAAGGAGATGGCAGTGTTGATTGCGGTGCCGTTTTCGCCGGAGGTGAAGGATGCTCCGGCGATTTTTGTTCGGGGAAGGATTGCGAATGTGAAGGAGATCGCGAGTATGGGAATGTGGAGGTGTGGGGTGGAGTTTTTGCGGGGATAAAAGTTTACCGCGGATAAGAGTTCACCACAGAGGCAGCAGAGGTCCGCGGGGGACGCGGAGACGTTGGAGTAGGCAGAGGATGAAGAGGATTTACCACAGAGGGACCAGAGTTCACAGAGAACGGAGTAGATGACCGCTTAGAGACAATAAGGATGGCGGCGCTACCAACGTGGCTGATTAGGCGAGGCCGACCAGTTTTTGGAATTCTGGGATGTCGTGGAGGCAGAGCAGGTCGGAATCTTTGGCGGCCCAACTGACGTTGCCATAACCAGAGGCGAAAGCGCGCTTGATGGTTTCAAGGCATTCTGGTTTTCTTCCCAAGACGCCGTAGGTGCAGGCAGCGTTGTAGAGAGTATTGGGATCGCCGGGGCGAAGAGCGACGGCGGTTTGCAGGTGGCGAATGGCTTCGTCGGCATCCTGGCCGAAGTAGGCCAGATTGGTGGCGAGCAGGATGCGGGCGCGCACGTCTTCCGGGACGCGCTCGAGTTGCTGGCGAAGTACTTCGCCCATACGCCTGCGAACGTGCTCGGCGTCGTTTTTGCGGCCGATTTTCTCGAGGGACTGGTCATAGGGGATGTAGGTGTTGTAGTCATCGCCGTTGAATTCGATGGCGCGCTCGGTGAGTGCGGCGGCTTCTTCGAAGCGGCCGGAAGCGAAAAAGGCGCGGCCCAGAACGTTCCAGGAACCTTCGCAATCGGGTTTGCGCTCGATGGCATGCTGGGCGAGCAGGACGGACTCGGCGTATTTTCGTTGGGCGTAGGCGACGCGGGCACGAGCGATGAGGACTTCGGGAAGATCGGGAGCGAGGGCGGTGGCGCGGTCGCAAGCAGACAGGCCGCGATCAATCCATTTCTGATTCTGTTCGCGAAGTTCGTAATTGAGGCCGCAGAGGTAGCCGATGCCGGCGTGCGCCAAGGCGAAATTGGGATCGATCTGGATGGCCTGCTCGAACATTTGCAGGGCATAGTCCAGATTTTCGCGGCGCGTGTAGCTTCTTCCACGAAGATAAAAATCGTAGGCTTGGGGATTTTCCGTGGGCTTGCGCGCGATGGTTTTTTCTTCCTGGGGAGTGAGGGTGATGCGCAGAGCTTGCGCGATGCTGCGGGCGATTTCTTCCTGGATGGCAAAGACGTCTTCAAGTTGGCGGTCATAGCGTTCGGCCCAGACAGAATGGCGGGTGGAAGCTTCGACGAGTTGGGCGGTGATGCGGACGCGATTGCCTGCGCGGCGGATGGAACCTTCGAGGACGTAGGCGGCACCGAGCTTCTGGCTGACTTGTTGCGCGGTGACAGGCTTATCGCGGAAGGCGAGCATTTCCGAGCGAGGGAAAATTTCGAGTTGAGCGATTTTGGAGATTTCGGTGACGATGTCTTCGGTGATGCCGTCGCGAAAGTATTCGTCTTCTTTGGCGCCACTCTGATTTTCAAAATAAAGGACGGCGACAGATTTTTGGGGAACGATGGCCAGCGGTTGCGGGCCGGAAGCGGAACTGGAGGAATCGGCGGAGGGACGACGGCCGGATTCGATGTCGCGTTTCAGGCGCTTGAGGTCGGCACGAAGTTCAGCGGCAGTCTGGCAACGCAGATCGGGATCTTTCTCGAGGGTTTTGCTAAGAATGTTGTCGAAAGCGACGGGGAGACGCGGGTTCAATTCCTTGGCGGGCGCGGGAGTGGTGTGAAGAATGCCATCGAAAATCACAGCGGCAGTGGTGCCGGAGAAGGGAACCGAACCGGTGGCCAGTTCGTAGAGAACGACACCGAGGGAGAAGAGATCGGAGCGAGCATCGAGGGCTTCGCCGCGGGCTTGTTCGGGAGACATGTAAGCCACGGTGCCCATGGAACTGCCGGGACTGGTCAAGTCGTGCTCGGGAGAAACCTGGGTGTGCGGGCTGAGGGAGTGAGCGTCCATGGTATCGCCGGTGGGGTGAGCGATGGTGAGCTTGGCCAAACCGAAATCGAGGATTTTGGCCTGGCCGCGATCGACGAGAAAAATGTTAGCGGGCTTGATGTCCCGGTGGACGATGCCCTTGGAGTGGGCGGCATCGAGGCCGTTGGCGATCTGAATGCCGATTTCGAGAAGTTCGGAAATTTCGATGGCTTTGCCGCCGATGCGGTGCTTGAGGGTCTGGCCTTCGAGGAGTTCCATGGCGATGAAGGGACGATTGTCGACGTCGCCGATGTCGTAAATGGTGCAAATATTAGGATGGTTGAGGGAAGAAGCAGCGCGCGCTTCGCGGCGGAATCGCTCGATGGCCTGAGGATCAAGAGAAATATCGTCGGGAAGGAATTTCAGGGCGACACTGCGGCCCAGGCGAGTGTCCTTGGCTTTGTAGACGACGCCCATACCGCCGCCGCCGAGCTTTTCGAGGACGCTATAGTGAGAAATGGTGCGACCAAGAATCGAAACTGTATCCGTCATGTGGGGTTGGAGTTTACCTCAGGGGCGAGAATCGCGCAAACGCGGTTGATGTCTGGAAGAGGGGAGTTCACCACAGAGTTAGCGGAGGGGCGCAGATGAGACGGAGAGGTTGGGATAAGGCGTGGGAGCTGAGGATGGTTGGAGGGTGCGAAGAAAGAGGGATTCCTCACTACGCGGACTCCGTTCGGAATGACGGGTTTTGGTCGTGGCGTAGGAACCCAAGACCCACCCTCAAAAAACGAGGATGGGGCACCCGGCGATGAAGAGGGGAGTTCACCACAGAGTTAGCGGAGGGGCGCAGAAGTGACGGAGAGGTTGGGATGAGGTGTGGGAACTGAGGATGGTTGGAGGGTGCGAAGAAAGAGGGATTCCTCACTACGCGGACTCCGTTCGGAATGACGGGTTTTGTTCGTGGCGTAGGAACCCAAGACCCACCCTCAAAAAACGAGGATGGGGCACCCGGCTTGGGCCGGGGTTGGCGGACCTGGAGAAACTCGGTGCCATGTCGCGGCAGGAAGGCATTGACTTTTGCTTGCGCGGATTTCATAATCGCGCAACTTGCGGCGGAGGTGCTGCTTTGCGGGTCGCTCCCTTCTCCATCCGCGGACGTATTTGTTTCTTCGGCGTTTCCTCGTTTATCTACAGTCGCGATCCACATAAAGAAGCTCCCCCGCCGCTCAGCTCTACTTGAATTTTGCTACGGAGGATCGTCATGAGTGTTGACATGGGAAAACTGAATGCGTTCATCGGCCAATTCGTTGGCGACCTGGGAGCAGCGGTGCACGCGGGGATGGTGGTAATCGGCGAGAAACTCGGTTTGTACAAAGCGTTGGCGGTGGAACCCATGACCTCCGCACAACTGGCAGCCAAGACCGGCACCGACGAGCGTTACGTGCGGGAGTGGCTGGCGTCCCAGGCGGCCGGGGGGTACATCAGCTACGACGACAAAACGCAAACGTTTTTTCTGACGGAAGAGCAGGCGTTCACGCTAGCAAACGAAGATTCTCCCGCGTATCTCCCTGGAGCATTTCAGTTGGCGCTGGGTTCGCTGGCCGCGGTGCCGCGGATCGCCGAGTCGTTTCGCTCCGGCGCGGGCATGGGCTGGCACGAGCATGACGACGGCGTTTTCCATGGCTGCGAGAAATTCTTCCGGCCCGGCTACGCGGCGAATCTGGTCAGCACGTGGATTCCGTCGCTGCAGGACGTCAAAGCGAAACTGGAGGCGGGCGCGCGTGTCGCGGATGTGGGCTGTGGCAAAGGCTCTTCGACGATCCTGATGGCGAAAGCGTTTCCCAAGTCACACTTCTTCGGATTCGATTACCACGATAAGTCGATTGAGGCGGCGCGCGAGACCGCCACGCGAGAAGGTGTGGCAGGTCGAGTGACCTTTGAAGTGGCCAAGGCCAAGGAATATCCGGGAAAAGACTACGACTTTGTGGCGGTGTTCGACTGTCTGCATGACATGGGCGACCCGTCCGGGGCCGCGAGTCACGTGCGGCAATCGCTGAGTCAAGATGGAACGTGGATGATCGTTGAGCCGTTCGCCAACGACGAATTGAAAGATAATCTCAACCCTGTCGGCAGAGTCTATTATTCCTTCTCAACGCTGTTGTGCACACCGTGCTCGCGCTCGCAAGAGGTGGGGATGTGCCTGGGAGCACAATCCGGGGAAAAGCGGATTCGCGATGTGGTCACTTCCGCTGGTTTCCGGCGATTCCGTCGCGCGACGGAAACCCCGTTTAATATCGTGTATGAAGCGCGGCCGTAGTTGACGCCGCGATCAACGGACAAGCTGCGGTTTGCAGTTCGCGCGAAGAGATTCAGCGCTGGGGGGACGGGTGTACAGTTCCGAAGCGACGGAATTGTTCATTCAGGCCAGGCAGCGTGAGTATGGATACGGACGAAAGCTGAGCATCACGAAGCCCTTTAATTCGCCAAGACGTGCAAGACGACAATCGCCAGGATGGCACCGGCCGTCAGTGTCGTCGCGGCAATGAAAAGGGAAGACAAGTGCGCACGGACCATAGCCAACGATTTCTGTGATGCAAGCGGCAGAACAATGCCGCGCTTGTAGGCGCGTAGCAACTCGGCGCAGCCACTGACAAGTACAATTAACGGCAGACCTAGCAAGAGAAACCATAACGTCCACATCCGGCCTGCGTACCACATGACGAGCTGCTGAGCGGTGCGAGCGGGTTCGGATTGCAGCGGCTGGAGATTGCGCAACAGGAGCGCAGTCATAAAGAGAACAGCAGGGAAGATGAGCAGCAGTTGCATGAAGGCGACGAAACGGGAGCGCATGTGACTTTATCGCACAAAGTACTCGCAGATGTCAAGTTATGGTCGGCGCGGTTACCGGGATTTGGTCGGGGACGGTCCAGGGTAGCGATTGGGGCGGGATAGCCGAGGCCAGACTACAAGTTGGCTCCGAAGGCTAGCAGGCGGCCATCGCAATCCTTGACGACAAACTCGCGCGAGTGCCATGGCATATTGGCAAGCGCGCGGGTGAATTCCACGCCGCGAGCGGCATACTCAGCGAAAAGCGCATCCGCATCCTGGATAGATATGTAGGCGTCAAGCAGTTCGTCGGAATATTTGTTGGGATTGGCGGTGGGAGGTTCGGCGCAGCGGAAGTGAATGGCCTGGTGGTCGCGCGCAACGATAGCGTAAACGGGCGGGTCGTGCCACGTGCCTAAACACGTGAAACCAAGCTTTGCGTCGTAATAGGCAAGAGTGGCAGGGATGTCCAGGGTGAAGAACTGAGGCGCGATCCGATGAATCATCGGGCAAGTCTACTATAGAAAATGCCAGGTGGTGACGAGCGCGGTGCGGCGACTGTTTTCACGTGCGACACGCGCGAACGGCGTTTTTGGTAACTCGTAAAGTTTCGGGGCGGATGGCGGCGGAGTCGGAGTTCGAGCAACCCGTTTCGCCGCGTCCGGTTGGCGACTCGTGAAAACCGCGGCCAGTGCATCTCAGGGCTTGGCGCAAGCACCGCGCGGGTGATGTTGCGTCTGGCTAGTCCGGTTACTTGCTAGAAGGAGACTCGTCGGGGCTGACAAAATTGATCACAAAGGGCGCGATTCCGTGGACCTGGAGAATGGTATCACCCTTGCATTCCGCGAAGTGCCGCATGTGTGGCCCCGCCGAGAAAAACCCGCCGGTGGACACCTCTTTGAGGGCTGCATCATCCCATTTCGATCCCATCCCCACGGCGGCCGCGCCGCGGATGACGGTGACGTTTTCGGCCGTGGGATGCCAGTGCGGCGCGATCTTGGCACCGTCGGTACACGAAAGGCGCAAGGTGTAGGTGTGTCCGGCAGTCATGGGATCGCCCTGGATGATGGCAACGCGCAAGGTGCCGCCGACTTGAACGGACGGGGTGCCGACCATGGCGGCTGGCGGGATATCGCCCCACTTTTCAGAACCGGGTTCCACAATCATCGGGCTGCCTGAAGGTCGCGCCGGAGTTTGCGTCGCAGGCTTCTTCGTCTGTGCTTGCGCGAATACAGGGAGCAAGAGAGAGAGAATCAACAAAGCCGTTCGCCCAATGGACATGGTTCCTCCTCGTTGAATTGGTTTGGGCCGGGATATTCGAACAGGCGGAGATCCGATAGGGAGCTCCGTTTCGCGCATCGTACTTTACGCTTGTCCTGCGGCGCGCGCAAGGAATTTGCATGCAGGACTGAGGGACACGTCGGAAGTGCCGGTGAACGCGGGCAAGATGTCTGATTAGGCCGACAGACCACGACTCAGTACATTGGAACTTCCCAGAGCCGGGCTCGAAGAAAAGGGGAATCGCCAAATCAACCTACTCGCGGCGAGCGGAGTCTAGGCCTTCAAACCTATGCGCCGAAGAAGGCTTTGGAAACGAGGATCAGGACGCAGGCTATCAAGCAGCAAGTCAGATTTGAGGGACCAGGAAATGTCGAAAGACTTCTCCGAGTAAGCTTTCTCCAGAAACGCAAAGGCTTTGTCGTTCTCGCCGAGGTTGGCATAGATCGTGGCCATTGTGTATGGCGAAGCAGAGGTCCCCTTTGATTTTTGCTCCAAATCGCGAAGGATCTTTTCGGCTTCCGGTTTTCTGCCCACGGCTGAATAGGCGTGTGCCAGTGCCACAACGCCCTGAGAACCACCTGACATCTCGATGGCTTTCTGGTATTCAGAGATCGCTTCCTGCAGCCTACCCGTACCTTCGTACCCGACACCGAGATTGTAATGTTGCCACGAATCTTTGGGGTCCAAGAGTAGCGCTCGCTTGCTAGCTTCAATCAACCGGGGGTAATCCCGAAGCAGATAATAGGTTGCAGATGCTGAACCAGCCGAACTGATGCCGTAGTCCAGTTGGTCGATTTTCGCAATCTCGGCCAGAGCTTCGTCGCGCCGGCCCATAACGCCGAGAAACATGGCGCGGTCCTCATGCGCGCAGCTATAGCTTGGTGCCAGAGAAATGGCACGATTGAACTCGCGGTCGGCAGCGTCCCAGTCCCAATCAAACTGCCAATTCAATAGACCGAGAGTATCGTGGGCTTCGCCGATGCTGTCGTCCAGTGCCAAGGCCTCGGCTAACGTTGCCTTGGCAGACCGGTAGGCCTGATCCTTCGGCAACGATCCTGCAAAGGCTAAATAGACGTAAGTGTCTGCGAGTCCAGCGTAAGCAAGAGCAAAACTTGGATCTTTTTGGATCGACTCTTCGAAAAGATGCTGTGCCTTCTCAAGCGAAGCGGGTTTAGTGTACTCGGTAGTGAGGTAAAGACGCCCTTTGAGATAGGCGTCGTATGCCCCAGGGTCAACGGAGTGTGCTAACCGAAGCTGAGCCTGCTGCTGCGGAGTTAGTTGCGCGCGGACTTGCCGTGCTATAGCGTCCGCCACCTCGCCTTGTAGCTTTAGGACATCGCCGCGATCGCTGTCATACGTCTCCGCCCAGAGGTGCTGGTCCGTGGAGCCCTGAAGCAGTTGGGCGGTGACGCGCACTCGTTCGCCAGAACGAATCACGGATCCTTCGACGATGGCGTCCACATTCAATTCCCGGGCAATTTCTGGCAAGGGCTTCTTTGCGCCTTTGTATTGCATGACGGAAGTTCGCGAGATGACGCGCAGCGAGCCGACCTTCGCAAGGTCGGTAATCAACTGGTCGGTCATGCCATCCGCGAAGAATTCCTCTGACGGATCCCCGGACAAATTTTCCAGGGGTAGAACGGCAATGGAATTCAAGCGAGGAGCAGCGCTTGTCGAATGGGCACCCGTGCGTGCCAGCCAGAAGGCGGTGGCGAGAACGAGGACGGCAAAGATCCCTCCAACCGCCATTGCGCGAGATGGTGGGCGCTTCGATTCGGAAGATGTTGGGCAAGGATCCTCGGCAAGTGCAGCACGAGAAGGAGACACAACCTCCACGGTCTCCACCGGCGCGATAAACCGGTACCCCCTGCGGGGAAGTGTCTCAATGAATCGCGGGGCCTCGGCCGAGTCGCCCAGCACTTCCCGCAGTCGAGCAATGGCATTGTGAAGACCGTGGTCGAAGTCCACAAACGTATCGACCGGCCAGATTTGGGCGCGAAGGTCCTCGCGAGTCACGAGGTCACCGGCGCCCTTCAGCAGGATCTCGAGCAGCTGCAAGGGCTGGCCTTGCAGGCGGAGTTTCACGCCGTTTTTGCGAAGCTCGCCGGCGCGGACATCGAGTTCAAAGGCGCCGAACCGCAATACACGCGTACTTGGTGTGGATGTAGGCATATCAACGTCCACAAGTTCGGCGGAGTCTACCACAATTCTTGAGTTCCGCAGTGTATTTTGCATAGAGCGCAAACGCCTTTGTCTTCAGCAGCTTATCAACGGAGAAAACTTTGGGGACGGATGGAGGCAGCAAGGATTGACGCATTCGGAGCAATCGGTGAGAGTGGCCGCGAAAATCGCAGGCGAGATCCAGACGGCCGCACAGGCAACGCTGCCGCCGGTTTCCCGGGCGAACTGTCGAAACGAAAGGAAGAAGATCCATGATGAATACACTAATCAAGCTCGGTTTTGTCGTTGGTTGTCTGCTGTTTGCTGGAATGATGGAAGACGACGGTCGCCATGCAACCCCCGCACAGGTCGTAGCGTTGGACGAGTGCGATCCTGCGACTTTCAATCTGGCAAGCAACGCGGGGCCGGATTTCTGCAAGAACGTCGCGCTAGGCTACAGCACGACGTTTTCCACATTATTCGCAGACGCCGCTGCTGGGCGCCCCGACAAGAAGTGGGACTTCGAACCCGACACTCTCACAGTGGACAAAGGAACCCCGATTATCGCGGTGAACCAGGGCGGCGAGCCCCACACTTTCACGGAGGTTGCGCAATTTGGAGGCGGGTTCATAGCGCCGCTCAATGGGGGAGAAAACGCGGTTCCCGAATGTGCTGAGGGATTTTCGAGCGTTGCGGTAGCCAGAACGCGAATCCTTCAAGGAAGCCAGCTGCAAGTCACCGGTCTTTCGAAGGGCGAACATCGCTTTCAGTGCTGCATCCATCCTTGGATGCGTATGACCGTCGTGGTGAAATGACCGCGGCAGCACCCTTTTTTTCCTGTGGAAATCGGTTCGGAAGAATTCCGGTCTGCGTTCCCCCGCAGGCCGGAATTGACCGGCTTGGGCGTGGTACAGGAGGGAGTAGCAATGGCCACCTCTCGATCGGTAAACACCAGCCGACTTAAGGGGACTAACCGCGCTAGCCTTTGGCGTATCGGAGATTAAGCGCCCAGCGACTCAAAGCGCCGAATATACCACCTGCACAAAAACATCGCCGTTGAAAAAGCCCTTGCCCCAAGTGGCGTCCAGGTCCGCAAACGGTTTGCTGGCCGCTATTTCGCCGGCGGATTTGCCGGCGGTCTTCAGTGTTTGGACGCGATCGCGGGCCACAACCAGCATGTCCCGAAACTTGGTCAGATCGGCTTTGTTGCCCAGCGGGCCATGCCCCGGAACGATCTTGGTGTTGTTGTCGGCCAAGGGCAGAACTTTGCCGGCGGCGACAATCATCCCGTCGATTTTTCCGCCGGTGCTGGCGTCGATGACCGGGTAAAAGCCGTTAAAAAAAGTATCGCCCATGTGAATCACGTTGGCCTTCTGGAAGTGAATGTAGATGT
>Ga0074046_10000508_pt1 | contig 35642 bp, 22 predicted proteins | sample BogForMeECP23OM3_FD_94441 | JGI IMG/M metagenome (GOLD analysis project Ga0074046, IMG submission 94441) | Bog forest soil microbial communities from Calvert Island, British Columbia, Canada - Bog Forest MetaG ECP23OM3 | ecosystem: Environmental > Terrestrial > Soil > Wetlands ... | reverse complement strand
CGGGTTGTGCTTGCTCAGCACCTTGGTAATTGCCGCCGTCAACGTCGTCTTGCCATGATCGATGTGCCCGATCGTCCCGATGTTCACGTGCGGCTTGGTCCGCTCAAATTTCTCTTTCGCCATTGCTCCCTCTGCTCCTCAGTCGAAATCGTTCTGAAACTAAATTCGTTTACTTCTCTCCGCGATGCTTCTTGATGACCTCTTCCGCAAGCGCCGCCGGCAATTCCGCATAGTGCGAGAAATGCATGGTGAACGTGGCGCGACCCTGAGTGCGGCTGCGAAGATCGGTGGCGTAGCCGAACATCTGCGCGAGGGGAACCTCGACGCGGATGACGTTGCTGCCCGCGCGGCTCTCGGTGCCCTGGATTGCGGAACGCCGGGCATTCAAGTCGCCGAAAACGGGCGGCATGTACTCCTCGGGAACCACAACTTCCACTTTCATGATGGGTTCGAGGAGAACCGCTTTGGCGCGGGCGCAAGCTTCCTTGAAAGCCATGGAACCCGCGATTTTAAAGGCCATTTCGTTGGAGTCGACATCGTGGTAGCTGCCGTCCACGAGGACCACCGCGACATCCACCATGGTGAAGCCCGCGAGAATGCCGTTGTCGAGTGCTTCGCGGATGCCGGCTTCGATCGGGGGAATGAATTCCCGGGGAATCGAGCCGCCGATAATTTTGTCGATAAAGAGGAAGCGGTGTTCCTTGTCGAACTTCCACTTGCCGGGCGTGCCGCCGGTGACGGACTTCGCGAGTTCGTCGATGTCGTCGGTGGAAAGCTCCTTCAAATTCTCATGGCCGGCGCTGGGCAGCGGGTGCAATTCGATTTTGCAGTGGCCGTACTGACCCTTACCACCGGTCTGCTTGATGTATCTGCCTTCCGCGAGGGCCTTTTTGCGAATCGTTTCGCGATAGGCGACTTGCGGGCGGCCGACATTGGCCTGCACGTTGTACTCGCGCAGCATGCGGTCGACGATGATTTCAAGGTGCAGTTCGCCCATGCCGGAGATCAAGGTTTGTCCGGTATCGGGCTCGGTGGAAACGCGGAAAGTGGGATCTTCCTGCGCGAGGCGCTGCAGGGCCACGCCCAGTTTGTCCTGATCGGCCTTGGTCTTGGGCTCGATGGCGACGGAGATAACCGGAGTCGGAAAGTCAATCGACTCGAGAATGATCTGCTTGTTTTCATCGCACAGCGTGTCGCCGGTATTAACGCTCTTCAAGCCGACGCAGGCGCAGATGTCGCCGGCGTAGATTTCTTCAATTTCTTCGCGCTTGTTGGCATGCATCTGCAAGAGGCGGCTGATGCGCTCGCGAGTGCCCTTGGCGGCATTCATGACGTAACTGCCGGACTTGAGCACGCCGGAGTAGACGCGGATGTAGGTGACATGGCCGACGAACGGGTCGGACATGATCTTAAAGGCCAGCGCGGCGAAAGGCTGATCGTCAGCGGCGCGGCGGAGAATGGGCTCGTCGTTCTCAGGATTGATGCCTTCGACCGGCGGAACGTCGACAGGAGAAGGCAGATAATCGATGACCGCATCGAGCAGCGGCTGAATGCCCTTGTTCTTGAAGGCGGAGCCGGCGAGAACCGGAACGATTTTCAGCGCGAGGGTGGACTTGCGGACCGAGTGGCGCATTTCGTCAACGCTGAGCGCAACTCCGTTGAGGTACTTGTCGAGCAGAGTGTCATCATGCTCGGCGATGTACTCGACCATCTTGTTGCGATGCTCGTCGTAGAAAGCCTTGTCAATGGCCGAGCCTTTGAGGGCCGCGGCGATATCGGGGCGGGAATCGACGAACGCTTTGTCCCACAGCTTGTCGACTTCGAAGATTTCGAATTTGGCGCCGAGAGTTTCCTCGAGCCACACAATCACTTTCTGCTCGATGAAATCGATGATCCCGATGAAATTGTCCTCGCGGCCGAGGGGGAACTGCAGGGGCACCGGGTGAGCGCCGAGCCGCTTGCGGATGGTGCGAATGACGTGGTCGAAGTCCGCGCCCATGCGGTCCATTTTGTTGACGAAGCAAATGCGCGGAACGCGGTATTTATCGGCCTGGCGCCACACGGTTTCTGATTGCGGCTGCACGCCGGCAACGGAGTCGAAAACGCAGACGGCGCCGTCGAGCACGCGCAAAGAGCGTTCGACTTCCACGGTGAAGTCCACGTGGCCGGGAGTGTCAATGATGTTGACGCGATACTTTTTGTCGAAGCGGGTCCAACTGGCGGTGGTGGCGGCGCTGGTGATGGTGATGCCGCGCTCGCGCTCCTGCTCCATCCAGTCCATGGTGGCCGTGCCTTCGTCCACCGAACCGATCTTGTAAGTGACACCCGTGTAGAACAGGATGCGCTCGGTCGACGTGGTCTTGCCGGCGTCGATGTGCGCCATGATCCCGATGTTGCGAGTGTCTTCGAGTTTAAATACGCGGCTCATAGTCCCTTGAACGGCCCTTTTCTCTCCGGTTCTTGTTGCGACAGCTTCACTCACGTCAACCACCAAATCTTTCTGAAAATCGAATTACCAGCGATAGTGGGCGAAAGCCTTGTTGGCTTCGGCCATGCGGTGGACATCTTCCTTCTTCTTGATGGCGCCGCCGCGGGAGTTCGCCGCGTCAATCAGTTCATCGGCGAGCTTTTCCACCATGGTCTTGCCGGCGCGCTCGCGCGAATATTGCAGCAGCCAGCGAATGGCCAGCGATTGCCGGCGAAAAGGATTCACTTCCACAGGCACCTGGTAGTTGGCGCCGCCGACGCGCCGGGTCTTGACTTCGACGAGCGGCTTGAGATTCTCGATGGCCTTCTTGAAAATCTTGAGGGCATCGTCGTTCGTTTTCTTGGCGATCTGGTCCATGGCGCCGTAGAACACGCGCTGCGCGGTGCTCTTCTTGCCTTCCCACATCATCGAGCAGATGAACTTCTCAACGATGTCGCTTCCGTAGACCGGATCCAACGCTTGAGCCCGCCGGGCGATTATTCCTTTACGAGGCATTTCGTTTCATGCTCCTTCAAAATCTTTGGTCAACGGCTAAAGTCGTTTACTGCATCACCCTGAGATCCTTCGTCGCGGACTCCTCAGGATGCCGACCCTTATCGGGTCGTCACTTCGCGGCAGCGCCGGCCTTGGGGCGCTTTGCGCCGTACTTCGAGCGGCCCTGCTTGCGATTTTCCACGCCGGCGGCGTCCAGCGTGCCGCGCACGATGTGGTAGCGAACACCCGGGAGGTCCTTCACACGGCCGCCGCGCACCAGCACGATGGAGTGCTCTTGCAGGTTGTGGCCTACGCCGGGAATGTACGTGGTGACTTCGATCGCATTGGTCAAGCGAACACGAGCCACCTTGCGCAGAGCGGAGTTCGGCTTCTTGGGCGTCTGCGTATAAACGCGAATGCACACGCCGCGCTTTTCCGGGCAGCCATTCAGCGCGGGCGACTTGGTCTTGGTGATAACTCCTTCTCTACCCATCCGGACAAGTTGCGAAAACGTCGGCACAGTCGTTCCTCGTTTCAGAAGTCGTCAGTCATAAGTTTTAAGTCGTTAGTGCGAACTTCCCTTACTGACTACTTACGACTTATGACGAATCACTGCTACGCACAGACAAATTGCGCCTACTCCCGCTTTGCGCGCAGCAAAATACGCGAGAGCACACCAACAGGCTCAAAGGTGTACTGCGAATCCGGAGAGACCAGCAAGAAACTCCGCACGCACTCCAAGAGGGAGAACTACGCTCCTGGTTTCGAATCGGAGAGGCTCACTCGGCTTTTCGGGGCTGGCGCCCCATTCCGGCCGCTCTTCTGTCCCATTCCATCGAACTTGTTCCGGGACCGAAGAATTCCCATCCACCCAACCATTCAAAAGCTACCCGAACTGAATGGCCGTTACTGCTTGGGGAAAATACCCCTGAACAAACATAAAGTATAGAGAAGCATGAACATTCTGTCAAACCTCTTTAGCCACCAGGCAGTGGAAATTATTGTGGAAAAGATGTGATTGGCAAACGGCTTGCCTTCGGCAAGGCCCAGTACCTATCAAAGCGTGCGCCGCCAAGGGGTTAGATGCGGGAAGGTTAGACAAAGGTAATATTCCAGGCCGGTCATCGTAAGTTACTGTAAACAAGCAATATGGTCTTTATTGTTGGTTCTGTCCGAGGTTTCCGAAGGTCCACAATCCGAAGGCGGTCAGCTTCTCAAACTGCCCCGTTTCCCGTAGCATTTGGGCGGTCTTTTCCGCCGGCCAGGGGGAGGCAAGGCGGTCGGGACGATCTGCCAACCAATAGGAAGTCAGGGCCATGATGGTGGCGTCCTGGGCGAGAACATCGGGTTTAACGGCTTCGAGCGCATCGGCTTCGGAGTGATGCGTGTATTTATATTCAGGAGAGTCTTGAGCGAGATTGATGCCTGGTAAGCCGGCGAGGATGAAAGGAGCGGTGTCCGATTCGAGTTCCATCTCGGCGGTGACGTTGATATCCCGGATGTTTCCAAGCGAAGCGGCGAAGGGTTCAAAAGTAGCGATGAGCTCGCTGCGTCCGCCGAGTTGAAATTCCTTCACGGGCCCTTGGCCGTTGTCGAGGACGACGGCTGCCACATGATTGGGCAGTTCGCTGGCGTGCTGCTTCATGTAAGCGAGGGAGCCGCGAAAGCCCTGTTCTTCGCCGGTCCAAAGCACGAAACGGACCGTGCGTCGGGGGCGCGCGCCGCTTATCACAATGGCATCGGCGGCGGCGAGAACGGCAGCGACGCCGACACCGTTATCCGTAGCGCCCTCGCTGAGATCCCAGGAATCCAGGTGTCCGCTGACAACAACGATTTGCTCGGGATGCTCGCGGCCTGGGATTTCGCCGACGACATTGGCGCTTTCGACCGGGCCGGGCGTGAATTTGTTCTGAATATTGACGTGCAGACGAACGGTCTTGCCTTCGGCGAGAAATCGTTCGATCTGTCCCCCATCTTCTTTGGTCGTGGAGATGACCGGAGTCTCGACATCGACGGCGAAGCCGAGAATGCCGGTGTGGGTGAGGTGCATGCCTTCGGGCTTGAAACCAAAATCCCCGCCGATGACGGCGACGGCCCCTGCCACATGCAAACGCCGCAGAAATTCAGCGTATTCGCCGAAGAGGGTCCAGAAGGATTGTCTCGGCCGGCCTTGGGCAACAACGTAAACGATTTTGCCGCGAAACCTGGCGGTGCTTTGCATCTCTTCTTCCAGATTGAAAAAGTTGGCGGTGACGATGTCGGCGTCGATGCCGCCCGCGGGCGTGGAGCCGGTCCAGCCCATGGCGGAGATTTCCAGCGGGCGACGGAGGGGTGCGAGCATTTCGGCTTCGGCGGTGCCGCGAGTCCAACCCTTCCATAGATTCCACTTTTCGGTGTGGACATTTTGCAGGCCGATGGACTTCATTTTGGCGGCGCCCCAGTCGATGGCTTTCTGGCACTCGGGGCTGCCGGTAACGCGGGCACCGATGTCGTCGCTGAGTTCGGTGAGGAATTGGAAGGCGCGGGAGTCCATGGTGGCGCTGCCGGCGATTTTGACGAGAGCGGATTTGGTGGCGTCGTCGGCTGGGGATTGCGGCGGGGGGGCGGCCACGGCGAGGGTGGAGCTTGCGGCTAGCACCGCCATGGCCAAGACCAGCAATCGATTATTCATTCGCACGCTCCCGGGCTTTTGTGAGTGAGACAAACTTTCACTTTACCATGCTCTTAGACGCGGAATAGAGGGCGAGGACGCGTTGTTTTGAGGCGTCTATGGTGGCCGATCTAAAGTTCGGCCACTACATTGGGGGAAAGGCGCCCGCCGCGGACAGCGATCGCTACAACGGCTGCGACAATGTGGTACGCATTGCCCGGATCGAAACGCGGAAGGAGACGCTGCTTTACGCTTGGCGGAGGGGCTCTTAAACTTGCTGCGTGCGTTTCCCGGTTCAAATTCTGCCCAGGTTTTCTTTCTTTTGCTTTTTGATGTGCGGGGTAGCTGCGCTGGCGCAGGAGCCTGCGTCGCGGCCGCCGGAATCTGTGCCTGAAAAAACGGTGGCGGAGAAGAAAGAGGATAAGGCTCCGCTTCCCTTCCAGATTCAGTTGCTGGAGACCCACCTCCGATTTGAGAGCAACGGAGATTCACGCAAGGAGGTACACACCGTCGTCAAGATCAACGATCTGGCGGGCGCGCGGCAATTTTCACGGCTGGGGTTTGACTACAACCGCGCGTTTCAGCAGGTGGAGATTCCTCTGGTGCGAGTGAGCCATGCGAACGGCGGCACCAGCGAGATTCTTCCGAGCGCGATCACGGATGCGCCCAATCCTGCGGTGGAGAAGTTTCCCGCGTACCAGGATGTGCGGGTGAAGTCCGTGCGCATTCTTGGACTGCAGGACGGTGATACGATCGAATATCGCGTGATCACCACGACCGCGAATCATCCACTGGCGCCAAATTTCTGGCTGGAACATTCGTTCGATAGGTCAGGGCAGGTGTTGGAGGAGCGCTACGAACTTGATTTGCCGGCATCACGATTTGAAGAGAGCGAGAAGGACCGTGCATCTCGATTGGAGTGGGAGGCGAGTTTGCAATCGAATACGGCGGTTCCCTCATGGGAGAAAATATTCCCGGCTGAACCGTACCCTCCACGGATTGGCAGAATATACATTTCACCTGATTTGCCGCAGGCTTTGAGCGAAAGGGTCGCTGAGGGCGACTCCGTTCGCCTTCAACAGAAATGGGTCATCCTTCGGGGCGAGATGGGGAAACAGAGCGTTGTTGGTTCTCAGAACAGAGGTGCCCAGGATACCGACATAGTAGTCACGACATACGATGCTTGGGAGGGCGCTGCTTGGGCGCTTGAGGGTCTGTGCTATCGGCAGGAAGCATGGACACGACCAACCGATCCAATATTGTTGGACACGCGAAAAGAGATTCTCGCTGCGACTGATGCTCAATCGGTTTCAGTGCCACAAGCACTTTTTGAATATGTCTCTCGCAAGATAGTAAGCGTGGATGTGCCACTAGAGGCGAACGGATTCAGGTCTCGAGCTCCTGCGGAGGTCCTGAAGTCAGGTTATGGCACGCCAGCCGACAAGGCACGATTGATTGTTGCTCTAGTTCGCGAAACTGGCCCGGACCGTTCGCAGGAGGCGCAGTGCGGAGGCGTGCCGAAGCCGGAGGACTGGAAGATGATGCAACTGCCGCGCCCTTCGCTTTTCTCCCAACTGCTCGTTCGAGTCTACATCAACGGGCATTGGGTATACCTAGACCCCAGCCTCGAGGTAGCACCCTTCGGAATGATTCCGTCTGACCTGCGCGGCAAAGACATTCTCATTTTTCTAGATCCTCCGCGAATGGGTATCATACGAGGCCCAGAGGATTACAGTTCCTGGGAAAAAATTCCAAACGGGTTGCCGTTTCCGGCCAAGCAACAAGTCAGCGTTGATGCGTTGATTGGCGCAGATGGAACTCTGCGAACAAAAGTAAATTACATTATGCGGGGAGACAATGAGTTGCTTTTGCGGATGGCGTTTCACCAGACGCCGAAGGATCGGTGGAAAGAAGTAGCAGGGTTGCTGGCGCTTTCGGATGGGTTTCGGGGCACGATTACGAATGTGACGGCTTCGGATCCGATGGAGACGAAGGATCCGTTCACCGTGGAGTATGAGATCACGCAGGCTAAGTTTGTGGACTGGTCGAAAAGGCCGGTGCGGATACCGGCGCTCCTGCCGCAGATTGCGCTGCCAGAGACGCCGGGGAAAACGGCGGGGAAGATCGAGTTGGGGACGCCGCTGGATGTGCAGACTTCGTTGAAGTTGCAACTTCCGCCGGGGACGACGGTTCAGACGCCGGCGGCTACTTCCGTGGCGCGCGATTACGCTACGTTTTCTTCGAAATACGATGGGCTCCTGAATACGCTGACGGCTTCGCGGCACATTGATTTTCTGGTGCGGGAGATTCCGGCGGAGCGGGCGGCGGATTACAACGCGTTTTTGCGCGCGGTGCAGAACGATCAGGCCCAGCCGATTGTTTTGTTCCCGCCGGTGGCGCCGCAGGAAATTCGAAAATAGAAAATAGCTCCGGAAGATCGTTCAGTGCGGCGCGGGTTTTCTAATTTCTATTTTCGATTTTCCGGTTTTGCTAAAGTTCCATTACTTCTTTTTCTTTGGAGGCGGATAGGGATTCGATTTTTTGGGTTTCGGACTGGGAGAGTTTTTCGAGTTCGTCGAGAGAGCGCTTCTGTTCGTCCTGGCTGATCTTCTTGTCTTTTTCGAGTTTGTCGATGGCTTCCTTGATGTCGCGGCGGATGTTGCGGACCGCGGTGCGGTGATTTTCGAGAGCCTTGTGGATCTGCTTGACGAGTTCCTTGCGGCGTTCCCCGGTGGGGGCGGGAATCGGGATGCGCACGACTTTGCCATCGGTGCTGGGGTTCAGGCCAAGGTCGGAAGCGCGAATGGCCTTGTCAATGAGCGCGACGACGCTGGGATCCCACGGGGTGATCATCAACATCGAGGGGTCGGGCACGGTCAGGTTGCCGAGTTGGTTCACGGGCATCGGGGTGCCGTGATAATCCACACGCACATTTTCGAGGATAGCCGCGTTTGCGCGGCCGGTGCGGACGGTCGTCAGTTCCTTGCGAAAATCGTCCACGGCTTTTTCCATCCGGGTTTTGGCCGCGGCGATCGCTGTTTTTGTACTGTCAATGTTCGTCATCGTCCTGACCTCAATCGTTTCGCGCTGAAATGACTCGCCTGAAAGCGGGCGAGCGAAATACTCTGAATCTGCATGGCACTGAAATGCAACTACGCGGGCGTGACCGTCGAGCCGACGCGTTCCCCTAGAACGGCGCGGCGGATGTTTCCCGGCTGGTTCATATTAAACACCACTATGGGCATGCCGTTGTCCATGCACAGCGAGATGGCGGTGGAGTCCATTACTTTCAAATTCTGGTGCAGGACTTCGCGGTAGGTAATCTCCGCGAAAAACTTGGCGTCGCTGACTTTCTCCGGGTCGGCATCGTAGACGCCGTCCACGCGGGTGGCCTTGAGGATTACGTCGGCCTTGATTTCCATGGCGCGCAGGGCGGCGGCGGTGTCGGTGGAGAAGTAGGGGTTACCAGTGCCGGCGGCGAAGATCACCACGCGGTCTTTTTCCAGATGACGGACGGCGCGGCGGCGGATGAACGGTTCGCAGACCTGGTGCATCTCGATGGCGCTTTGGACGCGGGTGTGGACGCCGAGCTTTTCGAGAGCGTCCTGCAAAGCGAGGGCATTGAGGACGGTGGCGAGCATGCCCATGTAGTCGCCGGTGGCGCGATCGATCTCAAAACCTTTCTGACGAGCGCCGCGGAAAATGTTTCCGCCGCCGACCATGATGGCGATTTGCGTTCCAAGTTTATGGACGTCGCGCAGCTCTTGGGCAATGGCGTAAATCGTCTGGCCGTCAATGCCGAAACCCTGCTGGCCTTGAAACGATTCGCCGGAAAGCTTCAGGAGAATCCGGTGGTAGGCCGGGCGTTTTTTGCCACTTTTTTTCACCGCTTTCGGTTGCGATGCCATGTGTCTCCGTAGGGCGAAAGTGAACCTTGCCGATTGTAACAAACATCGGGAGGTTCCGGGTATGAAGTGGCGGAAAACGTGATCCGTGGCCGGTGTTTCGTGGCCCGCCTAGAGAAATAAGAACGGCCTGTCCGCCCGAGGCGGACAGGCCCGGCAAATGCGAAACGCCCCGGGGACCGGGGCGTTTCGTGGATGGCAACGAGTTGCCGCTAGGTATGAAGTGGTGTACGGCTTTATGCTGGGATTTGCTCGGGAGTCCCTGCGGCCAGTTGGTTGGGAACTTCGCCAACCTTGAAGCGGGCGAAGCGGCGGATGGTGATGTTCTCGCCGAGATTGGCGATGGCCTGATTGACCTTTTCGCCGATGGTCATAGTCTCGTCCTTGATGAAGTGCTGTTCGTAGAGACAGCTCTCCTCGTAGAACTTCTCCATCTTGCCGGAGACGATCTTCTGAATAACGGGATCGGGCTTGCCGGTGGCGCGCGCCTGCGCGGCGTAAATTTCGCGCTCGCGCTCGAGCATTTCGGGAGTCACGTCTTCGCGGCGGACGTAGCGCGGGTCAACCGCGGCGATGTGCATGGCCACGTCGTGACAAAGCTGCTGGAAAGCTTCGGTGCGGGCCACGAAATCGCTTTCGCAATTGATTTCGACGATCACGCCGATTTTGCCGCCGGCATGAATGTAGTGGCCGATCAGGCCTTCGGTGGCTTCGCGCGTAGCCTTCTTGGCAGCGGCGGCCTGGCCCTTCTTGCGCAGGACGTCCACCGCTTTCTGGATGTCGCCGCTGGTCTCCACCAGGGCCGCGCGGCAATCGCTAAACCCAGCGCTAGTGAGTTCCCTCAGTTCTTTTACGAGCTTGGCCGGAATTTCCATGACTGGTTTTGAAGTACTCATCCTTTTCTCTTTTCTTAAATCTCTAACCGCAAACTTTTACAAAAATGGCCCGGTGTGAACTTCGCTCACAGCACCGGGCCAACGGAATGGTCTACCCTCGCGCCGTTGTTTAGCGGGCTTCCTCGTCGGGAGGAACAGTGGTTTCGGCGGCCTCGACGAAGGTTTCGCTGCCCTCGACGAAATCGCCTTCCTGCTTCTCATACTGCTCATAGGCGCTGGTATCCACGTAATCGGGACCCGCTTCCAGAGCAGCCTGGTCGGCAGCAGCCTTCTGATCGGCAACCTGGGACTGCTCAAACTGCGCTCGGCCTTCGGCGACGGAATCGGCAATCTTGGTGGTGAACAGGCGAATGGCGCGCAGGGCGTCATCATTGCCGGGAATGATCCAGTCGACCACGTCGGGGTCGCAATTGGTGTCCACGACGGAAACAACCGGGATGCCCATGCGGCGGGCTTCCTTGACGGCGATTTCTTCGGCGTTGGAGTCGATGACAAACATGGTGTCGGGCAGTTGGCTCATGTTCTCAATGCCTTCGAGATTCTGGAAGAGGTGCTTCATCTCGCGGTCGAGACGCGCGCGCTCTTTCTTGGAGAGCTCCAGCATGCGGCCGTCTTCGGTCATGGCCTTAAGCAGCTTGAGGCGCTTGATGGATTTCTGAAGCGTGGTCCAATTGGTCAGCGTGCCACCCAGCCAGCGGTGATTGACGAAGAATGCACCGCAGCGCTTCGCCTCTTCGGCGATCGCTTCCTGAGCCTGACGTTTGGTGCCAACAAACAAAACCGTGCGGCCTTGTCCGGAGATGTCGCTGATGAAGCGGCTGGCTTCGCGGAACATCTTCAGGGTTTTTTGCAGGTCGATGATGTGAATGCCATTGCGTTCCCCGAAGATATATTCCTTCATCTTGGGGTTCCAACGGCGCGTCTGGTGACCGAAATGAACGCCGGCCTCCAGCAGCTCCTTCATGGTGATTTCTACTGCCACTTTCCCTCCTAGTTAGATAGCTGCTTTTCGTTCTGTTCGTCGGAGCACAGGCTGGAGTGCCTGTGCCAGAAGAAAGATACGCAGCAGCCTCTTGCCGGCGGCTTGCCGGCCATGATCTTGACGGCGCCGCTTGCGCTGCGCCGCCAGAGCTTGTCGCAGCGGGGAGATCCCCGCCTAATTCTTTAACGCTTCGTGAACTGGAAGCGCTTGCGTGCTCCCTTTTGCCCGTACTTCTTGCGTTCCTTCATACGGGAGTCGCGCGTCAAAAATCCGTTCTTGCGGAGAGCCGGGCGAAGTTCCGGGTTGAAGCGGCTGATCGCGCGGGCGAGTCCCATGCGCACAGCTCCGGACTGCCCGCCAACGCCGCCGCCCTTGGCCGTGGCCACGACATCGACTTGCTCGGCGAGGCTGGTGAACTTCAGAGGCTCGGTGGCGTCATGCAGCCACGCGTGATTCGGGAAATATTGCTCGGCGGTACGGCCGTTGACCGTGAACTTGCCGGAGCCCGGCCGGAGAAACACGCGCGCGATGGATTCCTTGCGGCGTCCCGTGCCGTAAAACCAGGTCTTGCTGCCCGATGCGGGCGTATCAACAGTACTCAATGCTCCTCCTTAAACCTTTTTGACGAGACGAGTCCCGCTCATCCCATCGACTCCACGCTCGGCTGAATCCCTACTAAGGAATTACTTAGAAAGGAACACCCACGTGCGGAAAATCGTTCGCGGCCCGCAGGCCGTGGTTACACCGCGACTGCCTGGGGCTTTTGCCCGGCGTGCCGCGCCAAACCGGCCGCATCGCGATACACGCGCAATTTCTTCGCGCGCCGCGCCCGCAGCTTGTTTTTCGGCAACATGCCGACAATCGCTTCGCGAACCAACCATTCCGGCTTGGCCTCGCGAACGCGCTTGGCCGGAACTTCCTTGAGACCACCGGGGTAGCCGCTATGCGAGTAGTACATCTTCTGCTCGATCTTGTTGCCGGTCATCTTAATCTGATTGGCGTTGATGACCACGACGTGATCACCGGAATCGAGATACGGCGTAAAACTCGGCTTATCTTTGCCGATCAACATGCGCGCCACTTTGGTGGCCAGGCGTCCCAACACCTGGTTTTTGGCATCAACAACGAACCACTGAGCGCCCACTTTGAGGGCTTCAGCTTCTTCTCCCTTGGCTACGTACGTCCTCATCGCAACAGTCACACCTTTCCCTGAAAAGACAAAATCTAAGTTTAGGGGGTGTGGGCAGGTTTGTCAACGAGACAGTTTGCGCGGAAAAGCGGGATTCGGCGCTAAATCGTGAGAGTTGTGCGTGTTGGGAGCCAATCGGGGGACGTAGACTGCGCACATTTGCTCTGCTATCCTCGCGGCAAATTGCGAAATCCCACCTATACTGACAGGTAGAAACGAATCGGGAGTGTTGATGGCTCAGCAGTCTGTTCCGCCGTTTTCAGAAGCCGCAAAACTTGCCTGGCGCCTGGCTGCCGAAGAGGCCGTGCATGCGGGCCAGCCGCAGATTGAACCGCCACATTTGTTGCTGGGCATTTGCGGCGTGGAACGGGTGATCCGGGAAGAATCCTGGGAGCGCTATGCGGTTTCTCCCAGCCGGCTGGAAAGTGTAAAGCAGGAATGGAATGAAGTGAGTGGCGCGGCGGGGACTGCGGGACTCGATGCAGTTCATCTGCGGCGCGAGGTGCGTTCCCGGCTACTGCAAAATTCGCTGGCACTTCCGGCGAATCATGTGGCGAAGCGCTCCGATACCACGCGAGGGGTGTTTGAGTGCGCCGAACAGCGGGCCCTGTCGGTCGGGCATGCGCTGGCGACTTTGTTCGATCTGCTCGGCAGCCTGCTCCCCGTACTGGTGGACAAGGATCCCGTCATTCCCGCGCACTTTGGTGCGGCGCTGCACAAGTTGGTGGGATTGATGGCGCCGCCACCCGTTTCGGGAGTGACGCTGTTGCTAGATGCCACGCGGTCTTCGGTGCAGGAACCCCTGGAGCATCTGAAAACAACGCCGCGCGAGGCGATGTTTTACGATCTACCGCTGCAGATGGCGTCACAGCCGAATTATCAGGCGCTGCTGGATTGCGCGGTGACTTCCCTGCTGAAATTTTTCCCCACCGCGGATCACGGCGTGATGTTGTTGCGGGATCGCGGCTCGAACCGCCTGCTTCTTCAAGCACACGTGCCGGCGGGAGAACCTTCGGCGAGTATGGAACTTGCCGAGCACGTCTTGCAGCAGAATTCGGCGGTGATCTGGAATCCGGCCGCGGCGGCATCGAGCGACATCGGCGCGCGCAGCCTGATCGGCATGCAAACCACTTGTGCAATGTACGCGCCGCTTTCCTGGCAAAACGAACGGCTGGGAGTGTTGTGCGTGGACACGCGGCGCGCCGGATCGGCTTTTACTTCCGATGACCTGCGGCTGTTCATCGCCATCTCGCACCACGTGGCGCTGGCCATCTTTTCGCAACGCCAGACCCGCGACTTGCAATCGCAAAACCTGCTGTTGAAGCGATTGCTGACGCATTTTTCGCCCAAGGTGCGGCAGAGGCTGCTGGAGCGGGCGGCGCGCGGGCGGTTGACGCTGGGCGGCGAGCGGTCGGAGGTCAGTATCCTGTTTTCGGATATTCGCGGGTTCACGCGGATGAGCGCGACCATGGAGCCCGACGACGTGGTGGAAATGCTGAATGATTATTTCGCCGCGCTGGTGGAGGCGATTTTTCATTGCGAAGGAACGGTGGACAAATTCATCGGCGACGCGATCCTGGCGGTATTCGGCAGCCCGGATCCCGATCCGGAGCATCACGTGAACGCGTTACACGCCGCACTGGCGATGCAGGCGGCGGTGCAGAAACTGAATGCCTCGCGCAAGGAGCGAAACCTGCCCACTTGCGAGATCGGCATCGGGGTGCATTCCGGCGAAGTGCTGCACGGATTTGTGGGCACGCAGGAGCGGCTGGAATTTACGGTGGTGGGCGACGCGGTGAACCGCGCCTCGCGATTTTGTTCGGCGGCCGGCGCCAATGAAATTATCGTGAGTTCCGAGTTCCTGAAGCACGTGTGGCGGGAAGTGGAAGTGGAAGCCCGCGACGTGCCGACCAAGCATGAAGGAACCTGGGCGGCCTTCCGAGTGCTGAAAACAAAGGTGGCGCGGTGAATCAGGTGCCCGCGGATTCGCCGGCCTTGCGGACAAGCAGAAGGTAACCGTGTTGTTTCGCCTCCTCAGCAACGGCCTTTAGTTCCCCTTTGCGAGCGGGTCCAGCCATGGCTTCCGCCCGCGCCAGCCTCGCCTGCAACGCGCACTGCAGCAATCCAGCCTTTCTCATTTCTGATTCGACCCTTTTGAGTTCCAAGATGGCAGTCTCGCTGGGTTTAGGGGTGTTTTCGACAATCGCCTGCTGAATAGCAAAGGTTGCACGCAGGGAAGGGTCTTGGAGATCGTGAACGTGCTCTTTCGCTTTTGAAATCTGCTCTTGGGCCTCTTTCAAACGCTGCAACCTCAGGAACGCGTCCGCTAAGGCGCAACGGATTACAAGTTCGCCCGCAGTGTCGCGTTCTGAGATGAAGATCTTCAATAATTCGTGTCCTGATTTGACGGCATCGGAAAAATCTTTCTCTTCAATGCTCAAATTCATCAATGAAACTTGGGTGTACGACGCATCCGTCTTCAGCTGGAGTTCTCGCTGCAGCTGAAGAGCGTGCTGATACTGCGTTTCGGCTTCTGGCAACTCGGCGCTGGCGAGCAGGACATCGGCAAGCGCTTGGTGAGACCTGGCTTGGCCATTTTTGTCGCCGGTTTCCAACATCAATCGCAGGGATTGTTCACAGTTCTTCCGAGCAGCGGGGACCGCTCCGGATTGGAGCTGATTGTTGCACAGACTAGTCAGGGCCAGCGCGAGTTTGGCCTTGTCGCCGACGGACTCCGCGCCGCTGATGACCTCGGCGAGCAATTCCGCCTGTCCATTCATGTCTCCCAAAGCTCCCACGATCTCAGCCAAATTTTGTTGCGCGAGCAAGAGGTCGTCATTAATTCCGCTGCGTTCAGCGGATATCAGGATGCTTTTCTCATAACCCTGTTTGGCATCCAGAAGATTATTTCTGCGAAATTGAATGTTGGCCAAGTTCAGTAACGCGCCGGCTTCATCGCGTTTGTCGCCAATGCGCGTTGCGATGGCTAAAGCATCCTGGTAAAGAGGCTGGGCTTTTTCATAATCGCCGCGATCGTAATAGCCATTGGCAACGGCATTCTTGGCGCGCGCGGTTCCCAAGTCGTCACCCTGCTGCTCATTGAGCGAAACCGCGTCGTCGCAGACTTTAGGCGCAAGTTCGACATTCCCGAGATCCAGCAGGGCTAAGCATTGCGAGATTTCCGCGCGTCCCTGGAGGAGTCCCGCTCCAAGTTGTTTCGCGGTTTCGACCGCCGAAGATGCCGCCTGGAGCCGTTCGGTATTGTTTCCAAGGTGTTCCTGCACATCCGCGAGCTGTAAATCGCGCTCCCCTTTTGTAGCTTCGGGGACTTTTCTGCCGTCCAATTTGTGCAGGGTATCCAGAGCTTGTTTGTAGAGTTTTGCTTCGGTCTGACTGTTCGCCAGCAATAGCGCGTACTGATAGTTGTCGGAGCTGATGGTCCACAACGAGTCGTAATACTTGGCAGCCTGAATCCAGTCTCCGGAGTAAGCCGAAGACCGAGCTTTAATGAGCGTCTTCTTTTCATCGGATAAATCATTGGCCTGACCGGCCGCGATTTTTGCCTCTTCCCGCGCTTTGAGTTCGAAGCCGAGTTCCCACCACGCCTGTGCCAAGGCGCTTCGAATCTCGGCATTGTTTGGATCTGCCTCTACGGCAGCAAGGAAAAAATCCCTGGCTTTCCTATACTCAAAATTTTGCTGTTCATTCATACCCGCCGCGAAGGCCCGGGAAGCTTTTTCGTTCGCGGGGAGAGTCCGATCAGTCGCGCGTTTTTCTTCGGCAGACAAGGAGACCCCAAGCTTTTCACGAACGTCTTCCGCGGCCCCGGGAATGACATCCATGAGTTCCGACTCGGTCAGATTTTTTGTGATACTCCCCTGACTCTTTCCCGTCTTTGCATCAACGAGGCGAATGTTCCACAGGATCTTCCGGTTACCGGGCGGCCCAAGGACCATATAGGTGCCGTAGATCACATATCGGCAGCCATATTTGTGGAGTTTGGACAGAAATTCAGGGGTGGGTTCCTCCGACATCTCACTTGGCTTTTGTGGTCTCCAGGAATTGGCCATGTTTTGGGGACTCATATAGCGAATCGGTTTCACATCCAGAGTCGTGCCCAGGTTGGTGCGAAACTGGTCTCCCCAGGTATCCACACTGGCATCTCCGGAAATGTTCTTGAACCCCAGCACGGTTACAGAAGGCGGTTCTGTCCATGGCAGCAGATCTGGAAACCGGATGCCGATGGCCACACCAATCACCGCCACCAGCGCCAAAACCGCTGCTCCGACCAGCAAACGTTTCAGTTTATTTCCGTGGGCGGTAACGGCCGGGATTACAGGCTTCATTTTCCCAACAAGCGCCCGTTCGACTTCGGTGACTGTGGCGAACCGGTCCGCAGCTGCAACCTGCATACATTTCAGGATTGTCTGCGACCACAACTCATCCAAATCAGGTTGCACGGATTTAGCGACCGGTGCTGCCAGCTCCAGCCTTTGGAAGGCAACCTCTCTCCAATTCTTGCCTTCGAAGGGCAGGCGGCCGGTGACCATTTCAAACATCACGACGCCGAGCGAGTAAATGTCCGTAGCGGGCGTAATTTCTTTTCCGGTGACCTGCTCGGGAGCCATGAACGCTGGCGTGCCCAGCATTTCACCGGTACGCGTGAGGGCAAATTCGTTTGCGTCCAGGGAGTGCGCCAGACCGAAATCGCTGACCACGACACGCAAGCTGCCTGAACCCGATGCCGCAGGAACCAGCATCACATTGTTGGTCTTGAAATCGCGATGCACGACGCCTGCCTGATGCGCCGCAGCCAGCCCGGCGATCATCTGCTTCACCAGCGGCAGCGCTTCATCAGTGGTGAGCTTTCCTTTTTCCTTCAGAAGTTGTTCGAGGGTTGCGCCAGCGAGGAGCTCCATGCTCACGACCAGTACGTCAGACTCGCCGTCTTTGGTAGCTTCGTGGCGGAATAAATCGAAGGTGCGGCAAACATTGGGATGAGTCACGCGCTTGGCTACAACGATCTCCTGGCGGAAACGTTCAAGCGCATTTGCGTCGGCCATAAATACGGAGCGGATGGTCTTCAACGCAACTTTTTGTTTCAACTCGATGTCGAGGGTCTCGTAGACCTCGCCCATCCCACCCTGGGCGATGAACCGTATGATCTGAAACCGTTTTGCGACGATCTCGCCGGGGGCAAAGGAGGATTCCCGCGCTGGCTGGGCAGGTCCCGCAGTTCGAGTTTTATCAAGGGAACTGATCTCGGGGGGAGTACTTCCAGCACGGGTCTCCAGCGTGTCCTGGCTAGGATCGTTTCGGGGCGACTTGATGGGCGAATCGTCCATTGATTGGGAGAACGGTAAATTAGGCCCGATTATGCCATAGCCACGAAGAGCGAGGCGGGCATTTCAACCGGGCAAGACCATCGGCCGAAGCGCCGCCCCCGAAGGAGGTCGATGGGTGCCTCAGTTTGAGATCAGTTGGGTTAAAAAGGCAAAATTGTGCAAGATTTTTCCCACATTTCCCGCCCAACTGCTTTCTCGGTTAAGAAAGTAGTTAACTGATTTAGTTTTATCTTGACGAGTACTTTCCGATTTGGCATTCTTCCCGGCCAAGGGAGCGCAAGCCCCGCATGCTCCTAATTCAAAGTTATGCAGAATGTATGCGAGGTGCTTCATGCGTTTCTTGAAGATTTGCCTGGTCGTCCTACTGCTGGCGTTTGCCTTCGGCAGTCCTACTCTTGGGTTTACGTATAGCCAGCCAAATATAAGGGCCTCCAGTCACGGGCCCCTGAACGGGTGCGCGGGCGACGGCACCTCAAATTGTGAAGCTGCGACTCTTCTTTCGAACGGAGACACCCTCTTTGAATACTCCGATAACGACGGTACCGGAAATCATTTCCTGGATGTGTTCAGCGTCTCGGACATTACGGCAGGAAGTTCCTGGGTCTTCCAGTTCACGAATGTTCCTGGGGCTGGTCAATTCGGAGCGGTCGCTTGTGGCACCGGGCATTCCGGAGCCGTTGATAGCACCTTTCCGACGCCACAATCAGTCCCAGTCCCATGCATGCCCAATCTGGATCCAAATGGCACGGACGGATTCGGGTTCATCACGAATGAAACCGATACCAGCAATGGGTTCATTCTTACATTCGGCGCGGGTGCGCCCTCCACATGGGTGTTTGGGGTGACCGCGAATTCCGATGGCACCAGCCTGTATCTTCCGACTTCAGTAACACCGCAATCCAGTTCCGTGCCGGAGCCGGCCAGCAGCCTGCTTTTGCTGGCGGGAATGGGCGGCCTCGGGTTGTTTCGTAAATTTCGTCGCCTGTCGTAATAAATTTCGACACCGTGCTTTTACTACGGGGTGAAGGTTCTTCACCCCGCCTTTTCTTTTTGGGGAGTTGCTTAGACCACAGTGCCAGATATTTCTTCGTTGCGGCGCGGCGTTTCCTTCATTAACATACGGGCAGTTTGTCGCCGGGGCGTGCGGCAGTCACAGCCCGCTCAGATTGCGCCCGGCTTCAAGGAGTCTTCCTATGTCAGTTGCACGCATTTCCCGGATGGCGCAGGTTTGCCTGATGTCCGCCTTGATAGCTCTGCCTTCCATAACGCCGGCCGCAGCCGTGCCCCCCGCACTGCCGGCGCAGGACGCCCCCGCGCCCGTTAAGAAAAAGCGCGTGGCGGTGATGAACTTCGATTACGGGACGGTGCGCACCACGGTGGCGCAGATTTTTGGCACCGACCAGGATGTGGGCAAGGGCATCAGCGACATGCTGGTGGAAAAACTCGTGAACGGCGGCCAGTATTCGGTGATCGAGCGCTCGGCACTGGACAAGATTCTGAAGGAACAGAATTTTTCGAACAGCGACCGCGCGGACGCCAACTCCGCGGCGAAAATCGGAGCGGTGCTCGGCGTGGATGCGATCATCATCGGCTCGATCACCCAGTTCGGGCGTGACGACCAGCACACCAACGTCGGCGGCGGCGGGTATGGACTTGGAAAATTTGGACTCGGCGGCGTGGGTACCAGCAAATCCAAGGCGGTGGTGGCCGTCAGCGCACGGGTGATCAATACCTCGACGGCGGAGATTATGGCCGCGGTTACAGGGAAGGGCGAGTCTACCCGGGGCAGCACGTCGCTGATCGGCGCGGGCGGCGGAGGGGGAGGCGGAGGCGGCGGAGGCCTGGACATGGGCAGCAGCAATTTCGCCAACACCATTCTTGGAGAAGCGGTGCGCGCGGCCGTTGACGACACCGCTGCACAATTGAACGCTGCTTCCAGCAAGGTGGAAACGCTGAAACGCTCGGTGAGCGGTGTGGTTGCTGATGTTTCCGGCACCACGCTGATTCTGACGGTGGGCAAGAAGGCCGGCATCAACGTGGGCGATAAGCTGGAGATCAGCCGGCAGGTCCGCGTGGTGAAAGATCCCACGACCGGAAAAGTGATCAAGGCGGTCACCGACAAGATCGGCGTGGCCACGGTTACGGAAGTAGACGATGATTCCGCCACGGCTTCGTTCAGCGGCGCTGGAGCGGCCAAGGTCGGCGACGTAGTCAAGAACAATCCTTGAGGCGAATATCGTTCTCTGATTGACCCCGGGTCCGGACAGCGCTTTTGTCCGGACTCGTTCTATTTTCGGGCAATTCTTTGGTGTATCCTCTGTGGAAATAAGGCGGCCCGCCTGGAGGCCTTTATGACAGCCGAGTTCACCGTTGGGCAAACCGTTGGCGACTATGAAGTACTTTCCATCCTCGGCTTGGGGGGGATGGGGAAGGTGTACAAGGTCCGCAACGTTATTTCGGACCGTGTCGAGGCGATGAAGGTGCTGCTGCCGGACCTGACCTCGCACCAAAGCCTCGCGGACCGGTTCCTGCGGGAAATCCGCTTGCTGGCTTCGCTGAACCATCCCAACATCGCGGCGCTGCGCACCGCGCTGACGTATGAAAACCAGTTGGTGATGATCATGGAATTTGTGGAGGGCGAAACGCTGGCCAACCGGATTGCGCGGGCGCCGATTTCGACGTCGGAAGCGGTGAATTATTCCGAGCAGATTCTGTCCGCGCTGGGCTACGCGCACAAGCACAACATTACGCATCGCGACATCAAACCGGCGAACATGATGCTGACGCCGCAGGGCGTGGTGAAGCTGATGGACTTCGGAATCGCGCGCTCGGGCACGGATGGGTCGCTTACTTCGACCGGGACAACTCTGGGCTCACTGAATTATATGCCGCCGGAGCAGGTGCGCGGCGAGTCCGCGGACGCGCGCTCGGACATTTATTCGTTTGGCGTTTCACTCTACGAACTGCTCACGGGGAAGCTTCCTTTCCAAGGCGATTCGCAGTATTCGCTAATGACCGCGCATCTGAATCAGCAACCGCCCTCGCCCATCAGTCTGCGAGCCGACCTGCCGCCGGCGTTGAACCAGATCATCCTGATGGCCATGGCCAAGGAGCCTGGGGATCGCTTTCAAACCGCGGATGCTTTTCTGAACGCGCTGAAAACTGTGCCGGTGTCCCCACTGCCGATCTCGGGGACGACCTTTGCAGCGGCAGCCAAACCACCTTCGCAGGATGACACTTTGATGGGCACGCTGGCGCCGGGGGCAGGCGCGGCAGGACGCATGGCGACCCCTCCGGCCACCACCCAGGCGGCGGTAAGAGTTCCGGCGCCACCAGCAATGCCTGCGCCGCCACGGTCTCCTTCGGCGGTACCGATCGTGCCGATGGCGCCACCTGCGGCCACGGTTGCGGTCGCTTCCGCAGTGGCCATGCCTGCGCCGCCACCGGCGCGCTCTTCGAACCGCGGCCTCTGGCTGGCGATTGGCTCCTTAATTGGGGCCGGCGTGCTGATTGCCGGCGGTATTTATATTCCGCGCAAGTTAATGACCCACGCGGATCCGAACCAGGACACCGCCACATCGAACACGTCGGGCAAACCGGCTACGAAATCGAATGCCGGAACCGACGGAGCGGTTTCGATTAAAACCCCCGGGGGATCCGTGAATGTGGATGCTCAGGGGAATGTTGCGGTCCAGGCGCCCGGCGTTTCCGTCATTGCCGGCGCCGATGGCAAGACGGAGGTAACCGCGCCCGGGACCTCGGTGCAGACAGGGGCCTCGGATGCGGGTCAAAAGGCGAATAAGCCAGCGCGCGACACCAATGCCGCCCCGCCGGTTCCCGCGGGGCCTTCTCGCGAGGAAATAGCCAAGATGGAAGACGAGGCGGACCAGCTCAGCGTGCGCGCCTCAACCGTGTCGCACAGTCTGGATACGCTTCGACAGCAGCAACAGGCCGAAGGATACGGTCTGCGCGGGGACATCGCCGCTTCGCAGGAGCGCATGCAGGTCTACCTGGCAAAGGGAAACAATGCGCTGAAGGCAAAGGATATGGCCAACGCGCGGAAGTACTTCGACCTGGCGGAAACAGAAATTTCCAAAGTCGAGAAATTCCTCGGCCGGTAAGCGCTCACCAGATCGGGCCTTGTGCCGAGTTATGGATCAGGATTTTCGCCGCTGCTCCTCCACCCATATAGAAGTGTCCGCCCGAGAGAAATCTTTCCGACTTGCGGCGTGCCCGGGATATAGTTTCTACTCGCACGGGGTGCGGACATGCCTGCCGAAGAGAAAATAGGAACTCACCAGAAGGCCCTTACCATCAATCTGGACGCAGCGATATTCGGCTCCTTCGCGGAGATTGGCGCGGGGCAGGAAGTGGCGCACTGGTTCCTGACCGTGGGCGGAGCTTCGGGAACGGTGGCCAAGACGATTTCGGCCTACGACAAGGAAGTGAGTGACGACTTGTACGGACGGGGCACTCGCTATGTGTCGCAACCGCGCCTGCAAGCCATGATGGAAAGCGAATGGAAGCAGTTGCTGGAGGAATTGCAGGTCAGCCGTGGGGCAACCACGCGTTTTTTTACGTTCGTGGATACGGTTTCGGCGAGGAATTTTGTGGGGACGAACGAATGTCATGGCTGGGTGGGACTGCGCTTCATGCAGCTGCCGGGGGGAACGGCGAGCGACGTGGTCCTCCACATTAATCTCCAGGATCCCACCAACCTGCAACAGCAGGAGGCCGTCGGGACTCTTGGCGTGAACTTGATTTATGCCGCGGTTCATCACCTGAATTCTGCGGAGGAATTTCTCGCCGGGCTGTTTGAGGATTTGAGTCTGCAACGCATGGAGATTGATCTGATCGATCTGAAGGGGCCGGCGTTTGAAAAGTGGGACCGCGGCACATTGCACGCCTCGCTGGTGACTTCAGGATATGCCGAAGCGGTGGCCTTTTCGGCGGATGGCCAAGCGGTTCCTCCGACGGAGCTTTTATACAAAAAGGCGTTGGTGCTGGCGCCCGGAATTTTTGACACCGCCGCTGATCTGCACGGGCAGCTCATTCAATCCACGCTGGCGCAACTCCCACAAGAAGAAATTGAGCAGAGCAAGGGAGCGCTCGGGTTGTTTTGCCTGGCAGGCCAGCCCGGAATTCCCGGCACGCCGCCTCTTACGGCAGAACATGTGGTGCGCCACGCGAAGGATCTGCAAGAACTGGGATATGGGACGCTGCTCTTTCGCGCACGGGAACTTTACACTATGAGCGCGTACGTCAGCCGGTATACCAAATGCCGGGTTTATTTTGCGGTGGGGCTTTCCGTGCTCGTTTACGCCTTGCATGACCGCTACAAAAATCTGGCCGGAGCGCTGCTGGAGGGGACCGCGCGCCTGTTTACGCAAAACGTGCGGCTCAGCGTTTACCCGATGCAAGAGACGGCGCTGCAAGCGCGGCTCGCGGCCATCGGCGCTACCGGGTGGAAATACAAAGCGACGAACGGAATGGTTTACGCCGAGGATTTGGAACCACCGGAACCGCTTCTCCATTTGTTCCGTTATCTCGGCGGCTCGGACCTGGTCGTGTCCGCGCGTCCGCCCGAGAATTGACTCAGTGGCAGAATTCGCAGGCGCGGCCCACGGTACCGATGCCCAGAAGTTCGATGCGCGGCGCGAGGTATTCCGGGCGCGGCGCTTCCTCATTCATCAGCGCGGTGCTGAGATATTTCTTGTTGTCGTCGCAGAAAATGGTCACGACCGGCGCTTCCGGCCCCAGCTTTTCCTGAGCTTTGACAGCCGCGAGGAAATTACATCCCGACGAAATGCCCACTGCCAGACCCAGAGAAAACGCGAGCTTCTGCGCCATCAGGATAGCGTCGCCATCGTGGATCGCGAGGACTTCGTCGAGTTCTTTCAAGCGCACGATTTCGGGGATAAACTCGTCGGAAATTCCCTGGATCCGGTGACTGCCCACTTTGCAGCCGGTTGTGAGCGTAGGAGATTCCGCGGGCTCGACGGCATGTATGCGAATGGAAGAATCCTGCTTGCGAAGAAATTTTCCAACGCCCATGACCGTGCCACCGGTGCCAACCCCGGCGACGAAGGCCTGCGGGTGCTTGCCGATGGAAAGGAATTGCGACCAGATTTCCGGACCGGTCGTCTCGGCATGCGCATCGGTGTTCGCGGGATTCGAAAATTGCCGCGGCAGAAAAATATCCTTCGAGGACGCGGCCAGTTCCTCGCAGCGCCGGATGCAACCGAGGAATCCGCCGTCCGCCTTGCTGACACAAACCACTTCCGCGCCATAACTCCGGATGAGATGGACGCGCTCCTGGCTCATCCAGTCTGGCATGAAGATCTTTACCGGATGTCCGAGCATGCGGCCGATGGCGGCAAAGGAAATGCCGGTATTGCCGCTGGTGGCTTCGGCGATGGTGTAGCCGGGAGCAATCTGCCCGTCTTTGTAGGCCTGCTGAAGAATGCGCAGGGCCATGCGGTCCTTGATGCTGCCGGTAAGGTTCAGATATTCGGATTTGGCGTAAAGAACGCGGTGGCGGCCTTCGCTGCGGAAATGGATGGTAATTAGAGGCGTGTTGCCGACGAGGCGCGTGAGTGCCAAGAATTTTGAGGTGGGTATATCGGTGAGAGCAGGCATAACAGAATGGTTGTCGCATGTTCCCGTGAATTCGGCAAGTGCAGGCGCCGCCTTGAAAAGGCTATTTTCGCGAGGGCTCCGGCGTGACAAGTGGTAGCGCGTCCAGGGCCGGCGGCGATGGGAGGAGATTCTGAATCGCCGCAAACAATTCGTCTGCACGGATGGGCTTGGTGATATAGGCATCCATTCCGGCGGAGAGGCAGCGTTCGCGATCTTCCTTCAGGGCATGCGCCGTCAGGGCGATGATGGGAGTACGTTTGCCAATCAGTTTTTCTCGCCCACGAATCGCGGCAGTAGCTTCGAAGCCGTCCATCTCCGGCATCTGGATGTCCATCAGAATGAGATCGAAGTCCGCGTCATTTACAGCTCGCAGTGCTTCCTGGCCATCCACGGCAACCGAAACATGGAATCCACGCTTCTGGAGCAGGCGTTGGGCGAGAGCTCGATTGACGACATTGTCTTCGACCAGAAGAATGCGCCACGCACCGCTGGCAGGTGGGCGGAAGTATGTGACGGGCGAGGGCGGAATGTTGGACGACTCGGCGGGTGGTTCCGGCCGGTTGCCCGGCGCAAGAGCGTTTTCGCCTTGCAGAGCGAGATCCATCGTGAAGTGAAAAATGCTTCCGCGCTGCGGGAAGCTTTCCACCCAGATTTTTCCTCCCATCATCTCCACCAGGCGAACGCAGATGGTCAGGCCGAGCCCGGTACCGCCGTACTTGCGAGCCATGGTGCCATCGGCTTGCGAAAATGGAGCAAAAATCTTCTCCTGCGCTTCGGGTGATATGCCGATGCCGGTGTCTTTAACGCCGAAGTGAAGCAGCACGCGGCCTTTCACAGGGAAGGCAGCGGCGACGGCGACGAGAATCTTGCCGCTCTCGGTGAACTTGATGGCATTGCCGATCAGATTAAGCAGCACCTGGCGAAGGCGGCCGGGATCGCCGAGCAGAGCATCGGGAACTTCCGCCGGTGCGTTGAACGCAAACTGAAGACCCTTCTGGCCGGCGCGAATGGCGCAGGTTTTGAGAGTTTCCTGCAGGCTCCGGCGAAGAGAGAACGGAATGGACTCCACTTCCAGCTTTCCAGCCTCGATTTTTGAGAAGTCTAGAATGTCATTGATGATGCCGAGCAGCGAATCGGCGGAAAAATGGACGAGATTGAGGTTTTCGCGCTGGTCGGGCGCGAGTTGAGTGTCGAGAACGAGTTCGGTCATGCCCAGAATGCCATTGAGCGGGGTACGAATTTCGTGGCTCATATTGGCGAGGAACATGCTTTTGGCTTCGCTGGCAGCTTCGGCGGCGCGCTTCGCGTTTTGCAACAAACGTTCGTTCACCTTCCGCTGAGAGACGTCCTCGGCGGAGATGATGATCCCGCCGACGTTGCCCTGGGGGTCGCGCCAGGGATAGACGGCCGAAGTCACCCACTGCTCGACGCCATCGGCGCGAATCCAGATATCCTCTCCGAGATGCTGCTTTTCGCCGGCGAGGCCTCGGCGATGGGTCTGGCGCCATTTTTCGGGAAGATTCGGGATGAGGTCGTAAAGACAAAGGCCGGTGAGATCCGTGTGCCCGAACCCGTAGTCGGTGACCCAGCGGCGGCTGGCGGCAATATACCGGATGTCGCGATCGAACATGGCGACCGAGACGGGAGCATCCTCGATGAAGGCCCGAAGTTGCCGTTCGCTGGCTCGAAGTTCGTCTTCGGCACGTTTGCGGTCGGTGATGTCCGTGGCAAGGCCAAGAATATATTCAGGTTTGCCGGTGGCGTCGCGCAGGAGGGAGAGTTCGACGCTGGCCCAAACGAGCCGGCCATCCCGTAACAGATATCGCTTATCAAGGTGGAGGTGATCTAGCTCTCCGTTCACGACCCGCTGAAAGACCTGCGAGTCCGCTTGGAAGTCGTCCGGATGGGTGAGTTGGTCAAAGATGCTGATGGATTGCATCTCTCCAGCGGTGCAACCGGGCATCCGCCGGTAAGCGGGGTTGACCGTCAAGTCGCCGGCCTTCACCTCCGAGATAGCGATTCCGAGTTCGGCCCCTTCGAAAACGGCACGGAATTTCTGCTCGCTTTCGCGGATCGCGCGTTCAAAAGCGCGGCGCTGGGAAATGTCCAAAAAGGTGACCACTGAGCCGATAGCCTGGCCATTGCGGGAGAAGAGAGGATAGGACCAATATTCGACGGGGAAGCTGGACCCATCGCTGTGCCAGAACACTTCCTCGTCAGTATGGGAACCCTCTCCGGCACGAAAAGCGCGGACCACGCGGCAATCATGCAAGGGGATAGGTGTCCCATCGGCGTGGGAATGATGGCAAAGGGTGTGGAAGTTTTGGCCGAGAACCTGCTTGCTGGAGGAGAACCCGAGAATGCGCAGGGCGGCCTGATTGATGAAGGTGCAGAAACCATCACGATCAACGCCATAGATCCCCTCGGCGGTGGAGTCCAGGATTAGGCGAATGCGTTCTTCTTCGTCGGCGAGCCGCCGCTCGGCTTCCTTGCGTTCTCCGATGATGGCACCGAGGATCAGCGCGGTGAAGGCAAGAATCAGCATCAGGAATTGGAGCACCGCGAGATCTGTTATGCCCTGGTGGACCACGCGCATCATAATTGCCAAGCCGGAATCGACAACGATCAGGCCGACGACAACCCCCCGCACTCCCCTGCGGATAGCAATCCAGATGAGCGGGAGAAAGAAAAGGTAAAAGAGGTGAGCACTGCGGGCAAAGCTGCTGCCGAAAGCCGGATAAATCAGAAAGCCCAAGGAGGCGAGGAATCCGCAGGATTCCAGAATCTCTGCGCGGCTCCACGCCATGAATTTCGCGGAGGGTTCTGGTTGCCCGGTCCCAGTAACGCCAAGATACCGGCGGCACCATGGGAGGAAGAATTCAAGCAGAAACGGAGTCAGACTCGAGAGAGCAACGGCGTCGCCAATCCACCAATTAAAGGCTGCCTGGGCATAATCGGCCAAGGCGATTTCGCCGCTCCAAACCAGGATGGCAGTCCCGGACGCCGCCGCCGCCAACGAAGCCAGCAGGGTAACTCCCAAAATATTGGTGACATCGCGGATCGAGCGGATCCGAAATCCAGCCGACAATTTGCGGCGGAGGTACAGGCTGGCAATTCCATAAATAAGCGGGATCAGCGGATTGATCAGAAGAAATGGAAGCCCGGTAACATTCTGATGATAGTTCAGAAATCCGGCGAGATATCCGGCAACCAAAAGCACCGGGAAGATCCTCAGCCCAAGACCCACCATTAATGCGACGGAAAGTCCAACCGGAGGATACCAAGCGCTGATGCTCGGCCAGATCTGAAGAAATACGGTGGTGCGATCCAGTAAAATATAACCGAGCACGCACAGAAGGCTAAAAAGGAAACGGCGAAGGTACAGAGAGAGTCGTCCCGGCGATGCGTTCGCGGACCAGCCGAAAATGGAACTCCTAGTGAAGTTGTGAGATAGGGGGGCACGAGAGGATCGTGCGGGTGCAACAGGCACTGCTCCATCCTGAAACACCGGATTCACTTCGTGCTCAGTCCTGGACACGCTCTCTTTGCGCCGTGCAACGCTAGCCTCTGGAGTTTTTCCCCGGTCAGCCACGAATCCTCTACCAATTGTTGAGCTTTCAGCTGCCGTGAGTCGCCGACACAACGGCTCGCTTTACCAGCCACAATTGTCCAATGAAGATGAGAGCATTTGAGGTACCGAACGGGTGGAGCTACTGGCAGAACAACAGATTCCGGTACAATGCCACAGGCGGCTGATTCGAACTTTATCTGGCAGGTGAATGTGTGATTCATCGATTTGTGTTTCATAACGAAGAGCTGAAAGCAGTGGATAAGGTGCGCTGGTCGCCCGGGCAAGCGGGACTGATCTGCGGCTGGGGCCTGTTTACAACGGTGCGTATCGTACGAGGCGAAGCCTTCGCGTATGAGCGGCACTGGCGACGGCTGGAAAAGGATGCGGCCATCACGCGCTTGCCACTGACCTACACGAGCGCGAAAGTGCGCGTGCAGTTGCAGGAAGTGATTCGCGCCAACAAGGTCGAAGAGGGCTGCGCGCGGATCTATCTGGTGTGGAACACCGTGGGCTTCTGGAAGAGCGACGAAAAGATGCCTGAGGTGGACCTAGTGATAACCAGCGCGGGCGTACCGCACTATCCGGAGACGGTGCGGCTGACGGTGCGCGAGCAGGGCCGCCACGCCGCTTCACCGCTGGCGGCAGTGAAAACCACCTCCTGGCTGAACAGCGTATGGGCAGTGGGCGAAGCGCAGCGCGAAGGGTTTGACGAGGTGGTGCTGCTGAATGAGCGCGGCGAAGTAAGCGAATGCACCGCGGCCAATATTTTTGCGGTGAAAGGCGACAAGGTTTTGACTCCGCCGCTGAATTCAGGATGTCTGGAGGGGGTGACGCGCGGGGTGTTGTCGGAGGTGGCCGCGGAGGCGGGGACGTCGGTGGTCGAACAGACAATGCGTGCGGAGGATTTGTACGCTGCGGACGAGGTATTCATCACCTCCACCAACCGGAACGTGATCGGGGTGAGCGAGATTGCCGGAAAGACCATCGGGAGCGGCGGCGTAGGAGAGGTTACGAAAAGACTCGACGCCGCGTTCGACGCGTTCGTGAAGGATTATGTGGAACGAAGAGTCGCCGCGAACCGCTGAGTGAGGCAGACAAGGCGCCACGGGTGGCGGGATCCCATCAGTGGTGCCCGGTGGCGGTAGAGACTTCGGGCGACGGCGTAGGATTTGCGCCCATGGTGACGCGGAGAAGAATCGGCGCGAGCACCGTGGTCACCATGACCAGCAGCACAACGGCGGAAAACAGGCCGTCATCCACCACACCAATTCCCTTCCCGATTCCCGCGAAAATCAAGCCGACCTCCCCGCGCGGCATCATGCCAAAACCGACGGCCCAGCGGTTCATGGTTTTGGGGCACCCCCATCCGGCCACCACTTTGCCGATGATGGCGACAACGGTGAGCGCCAAGCCCGCCAGGAGGACGTCCTTTCGTGCCATAGCTTCCAGTTTTACCTGAATGCCCATCCAGACAAAGAATAGCGGTACCACTAGCGACTCGATGGGCGACAGCAGTTCGTGGAGTGAAGCACCTTCAACTTCTCGATCGAAAAAGCTGTTCAGGACCATGCCGGCGGCGAACGCCCCCACGATAGTGGCGAGTTCGGCGAGGTTGGCGAACCAGGAAAGCAGAAAGGCAAAACTCACCCCGAAAAGAAGTTTGAGATTCTGGATGCCCAGGCCGGTGATGCTGCGCACGAGCTTGGGGGTCAGCCAAATGCCCACGCCGAGCGAAGCCACGAGGAAGAGGGCGGCCTTTCCGGTGGTGAGGGCGATGGAAGCGACGCTGATCTTTCCGGTGACTGAGAGGCCGCTGACGACCGCCAGCACAATCAGGCAGAGGACATCGTCAATCACCGCGGCGCCCAGGATGACGCGAGCCTCATCGGTGCGATCCTTGCCGAGGTCGCGGAGCACGCGCGCGGTAATGCCCACGCTGGTGGCGGTAAGAATGCCGCCAATAAAAAGGTCGGCGGCCAGCGGATTATCGGGCCGGAGAAGTTTCATGGTGGCCAGGCCCAGAACCATGGGCACAACGATGCCAAGAATAGCGACGATGGCCGCGGGCTTCCCAACGCGTTTCATTTCCACCAAGCTGATTTCCAGACCAACGAGAAAAAGGAGTATGAGGATCGCCAACCGCGAGACTACATCCACGAAAGCGTAAATGGAGATGTAGGTCTGCCCCTGCGGTCCGCCAAGAAGTCCCGCAATAACATCCGCGTGTGGGCCGGGCGGAAGTATTTTGTATGCCGCTTGAGCGAGATTATTGGAACTATTGAGCGCTAGCGATGCGATGCGCGAGAGGTTGTCGCCCTCTCGGAGAACCGTAAGGGTCGGGTTGGCGAAGTAGTAGCCGAGATTGCCCGCGATGAGACCCACGAGAAGTTCCCCAAGCACCGCGGGTTGCTTTACCCATTTCATCAGCGAGCCACCGAGCGCCGCTCCTAGAGTGATGAAGATGGAGGCAATCAGGATAGGTACGACGGGGTCTGCGTGGGAAAGCTCGCCGCTTGCCCAAAGGGTTGTCGCGAATGGCGAGGAGAACTCTGCGAACATGCCTAAGACCTCTCGTAAATCCAAGGGATTCACCAGTTGGCGGGCGGGCGGTGGTATTGTGGAGGGGAGCCGAGCCCGACGCAAGAAGAAAAGCGAATCGCGCGGGTGCGTGTTACAATGCGCGGCTTAGTGGGGGAGTGAGGGCGAAGGGTATGACGGAAACCCTGGTACAGAGTGAGGCGGTCCTTGAGGTGATTTCGCCCGACGGGGCGCGGAAGTATGTGCGCGTCACGCAAGTGCCGTTCCTGATGGGCCGGGGTGCGGAAACCGGAAATCACCTGCAGTTGACCGACCGGCGCATTTCGCGGAATTGCGCGGCGATTGTGATGGAGGCGAACCGCTACTACCTGGAAGACCGCGGGCAGCGACGCGGAATGTTCGTCAACGGGGAAAAAATTGAAAGCCGGATGCTGAATGACGGCGACGTGGTTACCTTCGGCCTGGAAGATTCCTACCAGTTGATATTCCGTTCCGCCTCGGGCACTTCCGAGGAGGCGATTCCCCAGCTCTTGACGCGAATTGATCACATGACAAGTTCCGAGTCCACCGGCGGCGGGCTGCGGAAGTTGAACATGTTGCTGGAAGCGACTTCCTTGCTGCACTCGCAGTTGCCGCTGGATTCGGTGCTGGCAAAGATGATCGATCACGCGATCGCGGTGACCGACGCGGACCGGGGACTGCTGCAGGAAGCTGTGGACGGGAAAGTGGAGAACATGCGGGTGCGCCTGGCGCGGCGCAGCGGCGGACAGCGGCTGCCTCCCGAGAGCATGACGCCCAGCCAGACGGCGATTCAACTAGCGATGAAGCAGCAGTCGCCGGTGATCACCGAGGATTTGGCGCAAGCGGCGATGAACCTGCAGGCGGCGGCGAGCATTGTGGCGCAGGGGTTGCGCGCGGTGGTGGTGATTCCGCTGTACGCGAGTTCGCGAGCAAGCACCGACGCCTCTTCGACGGATGTGCGGCGCGGCGATTTTCTCGGCGTGCTGTACATGGATTCCAAGCGGCCGACAGCGTTTTCCAAGTTGGACCGGCAAATTCTGGACGCGCTGGCGGCCGACGCGGCCAGTATTCTGGACAATGCGCGGCTCGTCGAGCGGGAGCGCGAGCGGCAACGCCTGGAGCAGGAAATCGGTATCGCGCGAGACATCCAGCAGGCGCTCTTGCCGAAAAATTTGCGCGAGTATCCTCACCTCGCCGTTTCCGGCGTGAATTTTCCCTGCTTGTCGGTGGGAGGCGATTATTTCGACGTCTTCCCGCTGGATGACAAGCGCACCGCGTTTCTGCTGGCCGATGTCAGCGGCAAAGGATTGGGAGCGGCACTGCTGACGACGATGCTGCAGGGAGCGCTCTCCGGGATGACATTGGGCACCGACCCTGCGCGGACCTTCAACCACGTCAATCGCTTCCTTTGCGACCACGCGGAAGTGGGCCGCTACGCCACCATGTTTTTTGGCATTCTGGATGACAGTGGAAAGCTGGAATACATAAATGCCGGGCATCCTTCGCCGATTCTCTTGCGCAAGGACACGACGCAGGAAGCGTTCACCGAGGGCTCTTTTCCCGTGGGACTTGTGCCGGAGGCAGAATTCACAACCGCATCGCTGCAACTGGAACCAGACGACACACTGGTGCTCTTCAGCGACGGGGTGACCGAAGCGATGGACCCGGAAGAAGAACTATACGGAGTGGCAAGATTGCGCGCGGTGTTACAGGGCAAGACGGATCTGCCGCTGGATGAGATTCAGAAAACCGTCCTGGAATCGGTGGAAAATTTCGCGCGAGGCGCCCGGCAGGGGGACGATGTGACGATTCTGGTGGTGAGGTACCGCGCCGTGGCCACCGGCATAACTGATCCCGACCTTTCCCCAAGCAAGACGGCCGCCGCCAGCGACTGAACGCTCTTTTCCCTAAACACATCTCCAAAATTAGGCTCATCGAAAACGCGAATGCGCCTGACCTACCGTCAGGCGCACACGCATTTAGGGAGTGCAGATTGGCGCGGCGGCAGCCGAAGAGGCAACCGGGAGAGCGGGCACGCTCTGTGCGGCCAGAAGCTTGTTCAACGCCGGGATCGTTTCGGCGTTGAGCTTGCTCCACGCAGCGGTGTTTTTCGCGATGGCGTTGCAACTGTCAGCGACTGTGCGATACGCCGATTCGCCGGGCTTCAGGTCGGCGCTCTGAACCATAACGAGGTCGTGACCGAAATCGCGATTCAGAACTCCGAAGCCGGGAGCTTCCGGCCCGCCATCCTCGAGCGCATGAAGTTGCTTGTCAAAATCCGCCACCGCATCGTTGAGGTTTTTGGACGGGCTCGCAGGGAGTGCTTTCTTGCGGGAATCAAATTCCGCGTGCAGCCCTAAGACCGCCTGGAAAGAGCGCGCAGTCTCTTCCATGAGAGCGCAGAGTTTCAGAGAGAGAACGAGCTGTGCGGCGTAATCTGCCGCGCCGATGTGCACACGGGGATCGGGAAGCACCTGTAGCTTCTGTTTGTACGATTTCCCTTCCCTGGTGAAAACCAAATCGTAGGTACCCGGCGCGACCAGCGGCCCCGGTGGTTGGAGCCGTGGCGTTTCGCCAGGAACGGCGTGATCCGGCACGGTGTATTCGGTGTACTTCAATCGCGCGCCGAAATACCCATAGGGCAACGTCGTCGGGTGCGGATAGCGAAGATCCCAGATAAAACGATTAATGCCCGCCTGATTTGGGAGCGTCGCAGGGGGATAAAACCAGTATTCAGGGACGTTGGGCGGCGGAATGGTTTCTCCGATGGCGCGAGTTGAAAAGTGCCGCACCAGGATTCCCTGTTGGTCGTAAATATCGAGGGTGAGTTCACTTTTCGACGGGAACTTTTCAAAATACTGCAGCACCGCGCCATCCGCAGGATTGCGGCCGGCGGGCGTTTCCGTCTGCAGTGGGGTATCCGGATAGTTGTCCCAGCGAACGCGAATCGCGGGTTCCGGCAAGAAAAATTGCGCGGGAGAATTGGCAAGCTGCGGAGACCACTGGCGAAGCGCGGAAATGTCGTCGAGAATCCAGATGCCGCGGCCGAAGGTAGCGGCGACCAGATCCGCGCCGTGAATGGCGAGATCGGTGACCGTGGCGGTGGGCAGATTGAGCTGCAGCGGCTGCCAATGGTCGCCAGCATCGTAGGAAAAATAAATGCCCGTGGTGGTTCCGGCGAACAGCAATCCCTTGCGGCCGGGGTCCTCGCGAATCGTCCGGGCCAGGCCGGCCTCGGGCAGCCCGTTGACGATTTTCTGCCAGGTTTTTCCGGAATCGCGCGTGCGGTAGAAGTACGGATGCGCGTCCCGCGGGGCGCCGATGGAAAAAGTTCCGTGGGCTGCAAAAACCGCGGCGTATGCGATGTTGGCGTCGTGGGGCGAGGCCTCGATGCAATTGATATAGGGATGCTCCGGAAGATTTGTGGGCGTGACATCCGTCCACGTGGCGGCGTCGCGGGTGAGATGAATCAGCCCGGTTGTGGACCCCGCCCAGATCAGGTTGGCGTCCAGCGGCGAAGGAGCGATTGTTTGCAAGGCACCGTGCGGCAGATTCTGGGCTTCATCGTCATCATCCCCCGATTCTTCCCACTGGGACATTTCGTTGGATTCTTTCGTTAGCCTATGGCCGTTCGCGGCGGGTTTCGACGCACCGGCGGGTGCGGGAGTACTGCTAGTTAGGTCGCCACTGATTTCTTTCCAGGTGGTCCCGCCGTTCGTAGTTTTGAGCACAAATTGAGCGCCGTAGTAAAGCGCGCGTGGATCGCGGGGAGAAAACACCAGCGGGGTTTCCCAAGTAATGTGATAACCCGTGGGTGGAAGAAAAATCGTGGCCACCTGGCCGGTGGTGCGGTTCATGCGCAACACCACGCCATACCAACCGATAGAATAAACAGAGTTGGCGTCGAGCGGATCGGGAGCGATGAATGCGCTTTCGAATGAGCCGGTAGGAAACCAATCGCGGTAGGTGATCAGGCCGAAGTCGGTGCGATTGGGCACCGCCACGGAGCCGGAATCCTGCTGCGAAGCATAGAGAAAATAGGGGAATGCGCGATCCGCGGCGATGCGATACATCTGCCCGGTCGGCTGGTTATACCAGGTGTTCCAGATTTTCCCGCCGTCCAACGTAATGACTGCGCCCTGATCCGTGCCCATGATAATGCGGCTGGTATCTTCGGGCGCAATCCACAAAACGTGATCGTCTTCGCCGCTCGGCGTGCCCTTCCACGCGACGAAGTTGCGGCCGCCATCCGCTGAACGGTAGGTGGAAGTCTGCATCACGTATACAACCTCTGGATTTTTCGGGTCGGAAAATACTCGTCCAAAATACTCGTCGCCAATGACGCGGGGATCCTGGGTGATTTGCTGCCAGCTTTCGCCCGCGTCGTCAGAACGGAAAAGTCCTTGGTGCATGAGGGCGAAGACCCGATTGCCGGAGAGGCCGGGTGCCACGGCCAGACCGATGCGGCCGCGGTGAGCGGGTGGCAAGCCTTTTTCGCCAGTGGGCGCCCAGGTCTCTCCGGCGTCGGCGGACTTGATGATCGTCGTGTCCACTCCTTCGGACAGCTTTTCACCGGGCGGCGCTGGGATTCGCCGGATCACCGCGTAAATGACGCGGGAATCATTGGGATCGAGACACAGTTCACTGGGGCCGTGGCGATCATCCTTGAAGAAAACTTTGCGCCAGGACTTTCCGCCATCGGTGGTTTTGTAGATGCCGCGAGATTCGCCGGGAGCTGGGTCGCCTATATTGGCAACATAGACGATCTCCGCATTCTTGGGATCGACAAGGATCGAAGGAAGGGTGTGCGAGTCGCGGAAGCCAATGTTGGCCCAGGTGGCGCCGGAATCGGTGGATTTCCAGAGGCCGTTCCCCGGAGTCTGTTCGCCGGTGGCAACGTAAATGATTTTCGAGTCCGAGGGCGCGACCACAAGGTCGCCGATG
>Ga0074046_10000507_pt1 | contig 35702 bp, 29 predicted proteins | sample BogForMeECP23OM3_FD_94441 | JGI IMG/M metagenome (GOLD analysis project Ga0074046, IMG submission 94441) | Bog forest soil microbial communities from Calvert Island, British Columbia, Canada - Bog Forest MetaG ECP23OM3 | ecosystem: Environmental > Terrestrial > Soil > Wetlands ... | reverse complement strand
TCGCACGTGCAGGGCGACTTGAAGCAGAAAGCCCACGAAGTGGGCTGTGACATGGTGCTGCCGCGCTCGGCGTTTTCGCAGAATTTGCCGCAGTTGCTGCGCCGGCATGGCGCCATCGAGACAGATGCCGGGGCGGCCGACTAGGATTGCAGAAGTCAGAGGTCAGATTGCAGAGTTAAACCTTTGGCTGTTGTACTGCTTCGTCCAGTCACAGGGTTTCACCTCTGAAATCTGACCTCTGACTTCTGCAATCCCCTGATACAATTTCGCCGTGTTCCCTCACAAGATTCTGATTGCGACGCTGGCCATGGTTATGGCAGCAGTCGCTTCCGCTCAGGCCCCTCCGGTCAGCGCCCAGCCTCCGGTAAAAGTGAACGTCCTGAACGTGTGCGCACCTTCGGCCGACGAGCAGAAAGAATTGTCGTCGGCACTGGCCAAGGTGCCGGACAAACCCGCGTTCGGCGCGGACTACGAAGTGTCCCGCGGGCATTCCACCCTCGACCCGAGCGTTCCGATCCCCGGCATGCAACCCCTACCACCCGGCGCAGTTTCAGCGGCGGACTGGGTGCGGGTTCGGCGCGAGTTTCCGGGCGCCACTCTGTTCAGCAATGTCCAATACTCGTTCAGCGTGGATGCGACGAATATGGTGGAGACGCTGGTGCTGCGGGTGCGCGATCCCAAGCCCAACGACCTGATGCAGGTTTCGATCGAGGATAGTGCTTCCGCGGTTACTTCCGCGACCGCGATGTTGTCATCCAGTACTCCGGTTTCGCGCGTCAAACTGGAGCGCTTTGGGAAGGCGTCGGTGGTGCTGGCGCGGTGCTCGGGGGCGGAAGGAAGCGTGGCGACGGATCAGAGCGCCTATGAACCGATTTTCAGCACCGCCTCTTCGATTATGGATCGCTATCGCGATGCTCTGGACGCCCGCAAAGTGGTGCCCCAGGAAATGGCGCACTTGCGCGCAGGAACTGCAACCAAGGTGAGTGCCGGCAGCAAGAAGAACAAGTAGTTTGCTTGTGGGCTGTGCGGTTTGAAACGAAATCTGTTTTTCAGAATCTATCTACTCGTACTGTTTCTGACGTTTATGGACATACGCAATGTTGTGATCATGGGCTCCGGATGCGCCGGTCACACCGCCGCCCTGTACAGCGCCCGCGCCAACCTCAAACCTCTGGTGATCGACGGCCACGAACCGGGTGGGCAATTGTCGATGACCACGCTGGTGGAAAACTTTCCTGGCTTTCCCGAAGGCATCCAGGGGCCGGAACTGATCGAAAACATGCGCAAGCAGGCTACACGCTTCGGCGCCGACTATCGCGTGGGCCACGTGGTGAAAGCCGATTTGAGCAAACATCCGTTTGAGTTGAGCGTCGGCAAAGAGACCATTCACACCCGCACGCTCATCATTGCCAGCGGAGCCTCGGCACGCTGGCTCGGCCTGCCGAACGAGCAGGCGCTGATCGGCCACGGCGTTTCTTCCTGCGCTACTTGCGACGGCTTCTTTTTCTCGGGCAAGGAAATCGCGGTGATCGGTGGTGGCGACTCGGCCATGGAAGAAGCCATATTCCTGACGCGCTTCGCCAACAAGGTGACGCTCATTCATCGCCGCGAGCAGTTTCGCGCTTCGAAAATCATGCACGACCGCGCCCGCGCGAATCCGAAGATCGCATTTCTAACCGACACCGTGGTAGAGGACGTTCTCGATGTCGGCAAGAAAGAAGTCACCGCCCTGCGCCTGCGCCATCTGAAGAGCGGTGAAAGCTGGCATTTCCCGACCAGCGCAATGTTTCTTGGGATCGGCCACATTCCGAACGCTAAGATATTCGAAGGCCAGCTCGAAACCGATGCCGATGGCTACCTGGTGACGCAGAAAAATGTCTTCACGCGAGTGCCGGGAGTGTTCGCGTGCGGCGACGTACAGGACCGCCGCTACCGGCAAGCCATCACGGCCGCGGGCTCGGGGTGCATGGCCGCGCTGGAAGTGGAGAAATTTCTGGAAGAAGAAGGCCACTGAGGGCGAGTGTGGCTTGTGTAGGGACGGGCGCCTCGCCCGTCCAGCCGAGCGAAACTCGGCAGTTGCCTGTGGTTACAGCAATATTCGCTTCCGCGCGGTAACGGGCAGGGTTTCACACGCGGTTCGCAGCACCAGTCGGGGCGCCCTCTTGCGGATCTTCATCAGGTAGGGTACGGTGCGTGTTGCATTCGCCTTGGCGGTTTCGCGCAAGAGCCAGCCCAATCCTTTCAGGACCATGTCGTCCTCTTCTTCGTTCTGCAGCAATCGATTTGAAAGCCGTGCGATCTCGGCAAAGAAACGCCGCTCGCGCGCTCCCCGGATCAGCGCCACACACGCCGCTCGCCGACGCCAACGATTCGGCGACTTCGCCCACAAGAAAACCTGACGGCTACGGGCAGGTTCGGCAGCCACCATCGGTGCCAGCAGATGATGCGCCAGCGCGTCGTGATCAGCCCAACTGCTGACGCGGTCGAGCCAGGAGGCGAAAAGCTGAAATTCTTTGTCGCCAAAACTGCCGGTCCGTTTTTCGAGCAGGAAAACAGCCATCACCTTCTCTTCGAGAATCGCACCGGAGAAAAGTTCGTCGGCGACTTGCACCAGGAAATCCAATCCCCGCTCGCGGGCAATGCTGCGCTGGAACCGCAGCGCAAATTTTCTTAGTTCGGCCGTGTACCAGCCGCGCGACTTCACTACTTCCTTGAAAAAATGCTGAACGTCTTCCGAGTGCGGCGTCGACCCGCCATCCTTCAGAACGCGGCGGATGTGGTCGGCAATGTAGCTGGGAGTGACTTTGGTGTCGGACATGTTTCCTCTCGTAGGGTGGGCGCCTGTTCTAGTGAACCTCAATTTCGGGGGGTTTCAGATCCCCCAACCCAGGGGATGGCGATAGGAACTCGCGGTTGTGGTCTGCCCAATCCTCGGCGATCCCGCGTCGCACAGCTTCTAGATTCTCATTTGTAACTGGCAATGGATTGCAGGCAGCGTCTTGATCAACACGGTACTCATAGATCGAGTGTTGTAAAAAATATATGTACTTGTCCCCCAGCTTTTCTGTCATAGGGAGTAAATGGCTTATAGAGCGGTAATCAGGGCCCGCAGGAGAAGGAGGACTCCACGGCTTAAAATCACTCTGCAAGAGTACTGTGGCTTCGCCATATCCAGCAGTTGGCACTAACGTACAGTGTTGCAATGGACCGCACACCCAATTACTTGCACCGCCAATCTTGATAACTTCTCCAATCATGACATGTTTAGATTCGCGGCTCAGGACTCGAATCACATCAGGGCTGCACTGTTGCCTTATAGAATTATTCGCCGATTTTTCTTCCGCCATATATTCATCCCAAGCTGCCGGCAGGATGTCTGCTTGCGTTTCGCATGGGTGCCAGCTTGTCAGGCAGGAAAAGTTGATGTCCATGAGCCGTCTGACATCAGCAGGATTTGCATAAGGGGTGAATATCACATGGGCCTCTTTGCAGAACGTACAGCCGCTTGGAGAGCCGATTTCGTATTCTGGATGCATGGATGAAATGTCGTCAGGTGAACCACTTTGCGCTCGTCCGATGAGCCACCAGCCGTTCCCAGCACGCCCGTAATAACTCGCTACCACGGCTTTGATTCCTTTACCCCATACAATGTTCTTTCGTACTCGGATGGAACCGTCAATCATCGCAGGTCTTCCGCCCAGAAGTTGATACACGTATCCCAACACGTACGCAAGCCTCTGATGATTTGCAAGAAGTACCTGGTGCCGTACAAAAAAATCACCCAGGGAGATCCAAACATCGCACCGGGACGGCTGGCAGGAGCCTTCTTGGTGAATACTATCTTTCCAAAGATCAATCACCAGCCGCGCATCCTGATAGGTGCTCTTGCGCATTTCCAGCGACTTGAGATCGGCGAGCAAATGTTCCGCTTTCCTTCGTAGTACATAACGATCGACATGAATTGCCACGGCTAGAATCAAGATGATCGCGCATAATCCAGCGGTCACCCAGCCGACCACACGGAGAATCCTTCTTGTCCGCTGCATGCACATAGTAGACACCGCGATCCGATCATTTGCATCAGGATCGGTAGGGTTTGCTGGTGACTCCAATGGTCTCAACCAATCTCGCGCCAACCGCTCACTTTGCGGGAGCTGCGCTACCCGTCCTCACAGTCTTGTCATAAATCCACAGCAGTGCCGCGGTGGCGAGGCCGACGGCCGCGACGCTCCACCAGATGCGCGCGGGTTGATGCGTGACTTCTCCGAAGTGATGGACTAACGTGCCGCCAAACCAGCCGCCGATCAGCGATCCGATGCCGATGGGAAGGAACGCGAAGCCCATATAGGTTCCCTGCTGTCCCGGAGGAGCGAGCCGCGAAATGTATTCGTAATAGCGCGGAGACTGAGTGATCTCGCCTAGCGCCAGCACAAACAGTGAGAGCACCGCGCCCCAGATCGTCGGTCGCAGGGCGAGAATCACCCACGAGACTGATGTGATTACCGTCCCCAAGATCACGGCCTGAAATGCTGGAATCTTGCGGGTCAGATAATTTACCGCGAGCGTCAGGCAGATCACGGTCAGCCCATCGGTTACCAGAATGATTTCGACGTCTGCGCCGGAGTTGATGTAGCCGTGAATGTAGCCGGGCAGGCTGATGTACTGCTGCCAGAACACCACCCAGTAGCCGGTGAAAAGTACCAGGAACCACATGAAGCGGCTGATGCCTGCGAGCACGAGAATTAGAAACACGCTCCAAATCCACCAGGGGACGCTGTATTTGGGATAGATCAACAATCCCAGGCGCAGCACTAGCGCGACCAGCAACACCGGCAGAACCAGTCGGTAATTGCCGACTACGACGCAGAAGTTGCGCGCGACGGTCGCTATCGAGGGCGGAGGCGCGTCTCCGGCCTTGCGCGGTTCGCGGAAGAACAAGATGACTACAAAAAACATGGCGAAGACGCTGAGGGCGGCCACGCGGTACACATTCTCGACTCCCAGGTGGCGATGCGCCCAGGACGCGAAATAAGGCCCCGCAGCACCGCCGATGTTCACCATCGTGTAATAGATCGAATAGCCGATGGAGCGGACGTTCTCCTTTGAGGCACGTGCCGTGGTGCCCACCACGCACGGCTTCACCAGCGAAATGCCGAGCGCAGGGAGGATCAAAATGCAGCCGACAAACAAGCCGAGCGGCACGGCGTTGCGTACGGGAGCCAGCCATGAGGCTCCGATCGAGCCGATCAGGAAATAAGCTGCGGCTAGGATGAGGTAGGCCATCGAGAGCGCGCGACGGAAGCCGAGGCGGTCGGCAGCGGCTCCTCCGAAGATAGCGAGAAACCAGACCATGCCTCCGAACAAGCCAGTCAGGGTCCCGGTTTGCTCGCTGGAGAAATTCAGCTTCTCCTGCAGGTACAGGGCTAGAGAAGCAAAAGCTCCGTAGTAGGAAAGACGTTCGAAGATCTCGCTGAGGTTGGCGATCCAGAAAGGGCGCTCGAAGCCGGTGCGGATTTCCTGCAAACGTTCGGAGAAGGTCAATCGTGGCTCCTGAGCGGCCCCTAAAGGGGCGTCCGATTTTGAAGACTTGCGGTATCGCTAAAGCGATACCCTGATACGAACCTGACTCTTGCCAGGGCTCCGCGCGTCTCAGATTTTCAAACGCTGCCGGACTTCTTCTGCCGACAAGCCCGCCACTCGAATCACTTTATTCCGGCTGGTCAAGCCGGCTGCAATAGTAACGGAGGAACGCGATACCTTCAAAAGTTTTGCGAAGAAATCTATGCAGGCTTCGTTGGCTTTGCCATCAACGGGAGGAGCGGTGAGCGCGAGTTTCAGCGCGTTGCCTACTTCGCCAGTGATGGCGTTCTTCTTCGCGCGCGGGTGGACTTTGACCGCGAACGTGACGGATCCGGGCGAATTTTGAATCGCTACCATAGAAGTTGTAGAGCGGACACTCTTGTCCGCTGCTCTTGACGTTGCCTTTGGCCTTGCATTTTGACGATCAAGATCAACCCCAAGATCAAGAGCAGCGGACAAGAGTGTCCGCTCTACATTCTCTGGGGTTGAGCTCTTGCTCTTTCCCCAAAAATCGCCGTCCCTACGCGCACACACGTTGCCCCCTCTTCAATCGCGATTTCGAAATCGTGCGACATGCCCATGGAGAGAACTGCGGTGCCGACTTGCGGCAAGTTGCGTGCGGCCATGCTGTCGCGAATCTGGCGGAGTTGGCGGAAATAAGGACGAGAGCCGTCCGGATCTTCGGTGTAGGGCGGGACGGTCATCAGGCCTTGAATATTCAGATTTCGCCATCGCGGGGCGCATTGCAGAATCTGCTCCAGTTCGTCCGAGTTGGGGGCGACTCCGCTTTTTGCCTTCTCGCCGCCGACATTGATCTCCAGCAGGACGGATAAAATCTTGCCTGCGCTTTGCGCAGACGCATTCAGCTTTTCTGCCATTCGAACCGAGTCGACTGAATCTACCGCGTCGAATAATTCTGTCGCTTTGGCGGCTTTGTTGGTCTGCAGATGTCCGATCAGGTGCCATTCGGTGTCCGGCAAATTGCGCACTGCGTCTGCCTTCCCGGCGAATTCCTGTACCCGATTTTCGCCGAAAACCCGCAGCCCGGCGGCGTGCGCTTCGCGGATGCGTTCGGCCGGAAACGTCTTGGTCACTCCCATCAGTGTGATTTCGTCCGGACTGCGGAACACGCGGCGGGCCGCGCTTGCGATCCGCTCTCCCACTTGGCCGATATTTTCCGCTATCGACATTCCGGAGTCGTTTACATCAGTCGTGGTGAGGGCCGAGCTGCGCTCGGCTGGGACGGGCGAGGGCGCCCGTCCCCACACAAACTCCCCACACGAGCATTCGCTCACGACGTCACATGATCGCTGTCGGCGGCGCCGGATCTTCGGGCCGGCCGGCGTTAGCCAGCGGAACTCGGATCATGACAATTGCCAGCACGGCGAGCGCGCCCAGCGCCAGAAGAAATGGCGGGGTCCACTTGAACAGGGTCACGTCACGGCCTGAGCCCACCAGGGCTGCGATGAGCAGGCCGCACAGCGCCTCGCCCGCGATCAGACCCGAGGCCGTCAGGACGCCGGCGTTTTCCACGCGCGCCTTCTGGGCATCGTTCAAGCCACGGCGATCGCGCAATTTGTCAGTGATCCAGCGAATCACGCCTCCAATGAAGATGGCGAAAGTTGTGCCTAAGGGCAGATACATGCCGACCGCGAAGAGCATCACGCTCTTCACTTCGATCATGATCATTGCCAGTCCCAGCAGGATGCCGACAATTACGAGCGGCCACGCCATGTCTCCGCCTACGATTCCTTTGGAGAGCATGGCCATCAATCCCGCCTGCGGAGCTGGCAGCGCGGGGCTGCCAAAATGGTATGCCTTATCGAGAATCGCCACCGGGAAAAAAAGGACGAGCGATGCCACGACGATGCCGAAAAGATCTCCAATCTGCATCTTGGAGGGCGTTCCGCCGAGGATGTATCCGACCTTCAAATCCTGCAGCATCTCTCCGGCGACTGCCGACGACACGCAGACTACAGCCGCCACCCCTAGCACCGCGGCAACGCCACCCGTGCCGGAGACTCCCAACGCGACCATCAGCAGTGCCGCGATCACAAGCGTGCACAGCGTGAGTCCCGAGACAGGATTGTTCGACGAGCCGATCATGCCGACCAGGTTGCCGGAAACAGCGGCGAAGAAGAATCCCACGACGAGCATGACACTGGCCGCGACCAGCGAACCCACCAAGACCTTCGAACTGGAGAGCGTCCCCGCGCCGCTGATGAAGAAGTGATAGAGCACGATCATGGCGACGAACACCACGGCGATCCCGGCGAAAACGGCTTTGGCCGGAAGGTCACGCTCGGTGCGATTCGTCGCGGCCTGTACCGCAGCCGACTTTTTCAGATCGGAGACGGCACGGCCCATGCCGAGGGCCAATTGTTTGCGCATCTTGAATAGCGTGTAGGTCGCGCCCACGAGCATTCCGCCGACGGCTATTGGCCGCACAATCGAGAAGTAGATGGCTTGCGCCAGCAGAGGCCATGCTATGGTTTGGCCCTCCGGCATCGACGCCTGAATGTAGGGGCCGATGGTGAAGGTTAGGAGCGGAACCAGCAGGCCCCATGCCAGCACGCCTCCGGCGAAGTTCAAGGCGGCGAGTCTGGGGCCAATGATGTATCCCACGCCGAGATAAGCGGGGCTGATGTCGGGCGCGGTCATCAGCGTGGCGCCACCGGTAATGGTGGTGGCCACGTTTGGATTCGTGCTGGTGCGGAGTAACAGCTTCTTCCCCAGAGCGCTGATCTTCACGGGGAAAGTGTTGTTGGGATTGAAAACATTGATCTGTCCCAGCAGAAACATGAACGCGCCAAAGCCCATGTTGGCGAACAGAATTTTCGCGGCTTTCGCTCCCTGTTGTCCGGCCTTGTGAATCTCGGAGGCGGCCACGGATTCGGGAAACGGCAGGTCGGGATCCTCGACCATGACGCGGCGCAGGAGGGTCACGAACAGGATGCCTAGCGTGCCCCCGATCAACATCAGGGCTACCGACTTCCAATACTCATCCTTGGTGAGCCCCGGCCAGAGGCCGGCCATGACAAAGGCGGGGATGGTGAAGATTGCGCCTGCCGCCACCGACTCTCCGATCGAGCCTACGGTTCGGGCGATGTTTTCTTCCAGCAGCGAACCTTTCATCAAGCGCAGCAGTGCCATGGAAATAACAGCGGCCGGATAGGTTGCGGCAATCGTCATTCCAGCCTTGAGACCGAGGTACGCATTCGCGGAGCCTAGCAGGGCGGTCAGGAACAAGCCGATCAGTACAGCCCGGAAGGTAAATTCCTTCATTTCCATGGTTTCTGGAACGTAGGGACGATGCTTGCGGGGGGCTTCATTATTAACGGCAGGAGTGCTCATGAGGACCTCGTGGTCACCAGAAATTTGATTGCCGGTTCACATTAGCAGCGACGGCGCACGTTAACATGCCGAACGGCTGGTTTACAAGTGCAGGGCTCACTTATGAGGCTGCGGACAATTCTGAATGTCTATAACCCAGCCCTTAAAGGGGGCGTCTGATTTAGAAGACATTACGGTATCGCTGAAGCGATACCCTGATACGAAACAGGTGTCGCTACCGTTGTCGCTAAGGTGAGCCCCAATACGAAGCTGGATTTTTCCTGTAACCTGCCAGGAAAGTCAGTGCGCGGAGACCGCGTTTGTTTCCGTGCAACTTTGCTCCTGAAACCGCGTTAAAATGGTACTTTCCTGGAGGTAATTTGTGACTCCCCCTGCCGAGCCCTCTGGGAGCCGGTTTTTCGAGGAATTTCGCTGCCGCGGGTGTGGCGGGAAGGAAGCATACCGCTCCCGCCCTCGGGGGTTCTTCGAAAAATACGTGCTTCCGTTGTTGTTGCTGCAAACGGTCCGCTGTGAGCGCTGCTATCATCGAAGCTACGTCTGGAGCACAATTCCAGTGCTCGAACGCATTCCGCCCGATCGTAAACTGTCACAGAGTCAAACGGCAGGCGATTCGAAGTCCAACGGCCGCGTTGCATAGCGACATGCGCAGCGGCTATACTGACCGAGTTGAGCATTAAAGTTTAGCCCGGCCATGCGTCATCTACTTGCCGGGTGCTGGAGGCCGTCTTCAGCAGTAGCAGTAACAGTACTGGGTTTCGAATACGGGCTGCCCAGGGCCAAGCGGCGAGTCATGGTTTGGCAGACCATAGTCTGGCAAAGCATGGGTTCGTTGGCTTTGCCAAGCGCGGTCTTGCGACTTTATTCTTCACTTTCTTTCCTGCCGATTGCCGTATCTGTGGTTCCCCTCTCCTTAGAGTTTCCCGGCTTCCCGTTTGCGAAGACTGTTTGCTCGCGCTGCAACCGCTGAAGGGGTCGTACTGCACGGTTTGCGGAGAGGCCTTGCATATCCCGGGCTATATGGATGGCAAAGAAGTGGGGCGTGGAGAGACGCGGTGCATGCTTTGTCAGCGCACGGATCCTCCGTTCGAGCGGGCGGTCGCCTACGGCAGCTATGACGGCGGATTGCGCGACTTGATTCATTTGCTCAAGTTTCAGCAGGTTCGTCCCGCGGCGGCAGTGCTGGGACGCATGCTGGCGGAGACGATTGCCAACCTGGACGAGGCGATGCCCGCGGGCGCGATAACGTTGGTACCCGTTCCCCTGCATGCACGCAAGCAGGCGCAGCGCGGATTCAACCAGGCGGAGATGATCGCACGGATCGCGCTGGAACAACTGTCGCGCCCGGAGAGGTTCGATCTCTCGACCGGAGTTCTCGTGCGCCGCCGTGAGACCGGAAGCCAGATTGGCCTGACTCGTCATCAACGTCGCGAGAACCTGCGGGGCGCTTTTGCGGTGAGCGATGCAACGCGAGTCATGAACCGCGACATCTTGTTGATCGATGACGTTTACACCACGGGGACTACGGCCTCCGAATGCGCTCAAGTGCTTCGGCGCGCCGGGGCGGCACGGGTGTGGGTCGCGACCGTAGCGCGGACGCTGAAGATTTCTGATGTCATCGTTCTGCCAGACGCAGAAGATATGCCGGAAGAAGGGAGTGAAGATCGCGTGAGCGTGGCCGCTCACGGATAGAGATCATGTCGTTGCGCTTGCACAATTTCGCCGGCAGCATGCGGTCGCACCTCCCGCCGTCGATGCTTGTCCCGGGCATGCATTCCGACGGGGATGGCCATGCGCTGCACCAACCCGTGCTGGTGCTGAACGCCTCCTATGAGCCGATCAATGTTTGCGCGGCGCGACGCGCGATTGTGCTGGTGCTGAAGGGCGTCGCCATGACCGAAGAAGAAAACGGACACTTTCTGCACGCTGCGCGCGTTGCCATGCGCGTGCCTTCGGTGATTCGTCTGCTGGAGTACCGCCGGATTCCGCACCAGTCGCGCGCGCTGTCGCGAAAGAACATTTTGCTGCGCGACCGCAACACATGCCAGTATTGCAGCACCACGCTCCCCTCCAGCGAACTTACGCTGGATCACGTCATTCCACGCTCGCGGGGCGGCCTCTCCACCTGGGAGAACCTGGTCGCCTGCTGCCATCCCTGCAACCGCCGCAAAGGCAACCAGCTTCCGCACGAAGCCAACATGAAGCCGGCGCGCGAACCTCGGTCCTTCAATCTCCACACCAGCCGCCACATCATGAGGTTGATGGGGCATTCGGATGATAAGTGGAGGAAGTACTTGTTCTACTAGGGGCCTAGGTTTCGAGGATTTGTTCTGAGTGCTGGAATTCGGTCAATCCTAATGCGAGCCTGCTCAGAAAACTTTAACCCTGCCCTGCTTACCTTTCTGAAACAGTAGCGGCGCGAAGTTAGCCAGATTATCGCGCCACACCATCCAAGTGTGCCTGCCGGGTGTTTCGACAGCTGTCACCGGAACGTCGTTGGATTTGAGCCACGCGACAAACTTGCGGTTCGGGGTGATGAGGTGGTCTTCGGTCCCACAAGCCATCCAGAGCAGGTGCAGATCGGTCGCCTTTCTATTCAGAGCGGCAAGGCGTTCGCCATCGAGGTGTTCCGTCGCTGAGCTAAATCCTCCCACCCAACTGAAGAGCTCGGAGTGAGTTAATCCAATCGTCAGACTCTCCAGTCCCCCCATGGAGAGCCCGGCAATGGCGCGGTCATCCCGCTTCTTCGAAACACGATACTCCGCCTCAACCTTCGGCATCACTTCGGTCAGTAGTGCCTGGCTGAACAGGTCAACATTGTGGTCGACCATTGCGGCATCATTCCACACGCCCTCTCCGCTGGTTACAAACTTCATGTCGCCATAGCCAAGCGGCATCACCACAATCATCGGCGTCATTTTGCCTTCGGCAATCAGGTTGTCGAAAATGAAGTTTGCCTGGCCGACTTCCGTCCAGCCGTTTGCCATATCACTCCAACCGTGCAGGAGATACAGCACCGGATACGGGTGGGCCTTCTTCGGGTCGTAACTCGGAGGGGTATAGACGTAGTACTCACTCTGCCCATCCGCCAGGCCTTGCACTACTTTTGACGTGTAGAAGTGGTGATGCACCACGCCATGGGGCACTTCGCGCGCCTCCCATAGCCGCGGGACACCGCCCGGCACAGTCACCAGGTTTCCTGGAGAGATCAGGTTCGGTGTGATGGCCGGATTCTTCGGATCGATTTGCGCTCTGCCATCGACTTCAAATCCATATCCGTAAATCTCTGGCGGCAGCGGAGGCGTGACTACGCTCCAAACGCCGTCGCTATCCCTCTCCATGGCCAACGGCTTGTCTGTACCCTCCAGGTAGACCGAGACTTTGCCGGCTGCAGGATCTTTGTAACGGAAGGTGATGCTTGCGTCGGAATGCACTTCGTGGGACTTGAAAGCGGGCGCTTCTTCTCCTTGGGCAACAGCAGAGAGTAAAAGCGGCGTGATCAGAGCAAGAACAAGGATTCTCTTGGTGCGGGCAATCGTTGGTCCGGGCTTCATGCCAGCAAGTCTATCGATTCGTCCCCGGCGCCACCACTGGAGCGTTTGCCTGAAGCCGGCCTACTGCGGTTTCGGCGGCTCAGGCGGCTTCTGATCCGGCTTCGGCTCGGCCTTCTGAACTTCTTGGCCTTCGAAGGTAATCCTCGATCTTGATCCGAAGCGCTTGTAGTTCGTGTATTTGACGATCTCGCGGATCTTAACGTCTCCCAGGGAGAACTTGAGCGTGTCCTCGGCGCGGGTGTAAGTGGGGAACCAGTACTGGCCGTCAATCTGTTCGCGCCAGGTGGTGAACTTGGGGAACAGGTTCTCGTTGTTCTTTTTATGGGTCTCAGGCAGGGTCTTGCCATAAGTCTCGACGATTTGAAAATCGTGGTTGTCTACCCAGATGCGACCCTGGAAATAGCGCTTCTTGGCGACGATCTGCTTGGGCGTAATGTCGAAAACATACGTGTCCAGCTCATCCTGTTTCTGCTGGCCTACGTAGAGGATGTCGTACTCCCCGATTTCGTCCGAAGTCAGCACGAAGGGCAGGCGGTTCTCGATGTCGTCGAAGTCTTGTTCGGTCATCATGATTCGTGTCAGCGACGTCTGCGGCGCGAAGACCACGTTCTTGATCTTGCGTCCCTTGTCGTCGAAGGTTACGTCGAACACCTCCCGGTACTCCCCGTCCGGGGTGTCGCCGTCAAGCGTCATGACCTTAACGTCCTGCCGGTAGGTGTACTGATCCCGCGCTTCCTTGAACTGTTTTTCCTTGGCGGCGAAGCGCTTGATGATTTCCTCGACCGTGATCCCCTTGGGCTCGGACTTGTCGAGCGGGCCTTCCTGCGCGCGGGCTGTCTGCGACAACACGCTGAATAGTGTCGTCAGCAAAAGAAGCAAGGGAAGTGTGGACGGCTTAGGCCGGGACTGGAATCTCATAAGTCCTATTTTAGCGAAAGGGGAGACGGAAGAGTTAACGGCAGCCTCCACCCCCAGAGCCGCCGTGCAAACGGCCCTACGGAGGGGGTGGAAGACTGCAGTTCTGCCTGCTTCATTGGATGCTTTCGGCGTCGGAAGGTTAGCTGAATTTACTTTTCTTTACCTTGATGTGCGCGCCTTCCGCATGGCTTTGGCCATTCCCCACTCGACCAACCCCGGAAACAACTGGTAGAGCTTGATGACGGGAATCATGGTCCAGGGCACGACGACTTCACGCTTTCTTTTGCGATATCCGCGATAAGCGGCTCGCGCCACTCGCTCCGCGGTGACGCCGCGCACGGATTGCGGGCGGATGTTGCCCTGGCGGTTGGCCACCAGGTGCGCGCCGAAATCAGTGCGCACGTAGCCGGGACAGACGGTAAGCACGTTGATGTTGTCGCGTTGCAACTCAAGCCGGGCGCCTTTGCCGAGTGCGTTCAGAGCGAACTTGCTGGCGGAGTACAAAGACATAAATGGCACCGGAAGGTGTCCGGAAACGCTGGAGATGTTGATGATGTCTCCGCCACCCTTTTCGCGCATGGCGGGCACGACCGCCTGCATGCAGGCAATCGCGCCGAAGAAATTAGTTTCGAACAATTCGCGGGTGGCTGATGGCTCCATATCGGCGACGGAGTCGCGGATGCCTACGCCCGCGTTATTCACCCAGACATCCACGTGGTCGAAGTTATGCAGCGTCAACCCAAGCGCGCGGTCAATTTCTTCGCGATTGCGGACATCGCACGCCATAGCTAGCGTGCGGCCGGTGTTGCCGACGCGCTGGCGGGCCGCCTCGGCGCGGCTGGCCTCGCGTGAAAGCAGCACCACGCTCGCTCCAGCGTCGGCAAAAACCTTGGCAATCGCTTCCCCAATTCCCATGGAAGCCCCGGTCACGACCACGACTTTCCCTGCCATCTCCATGGCGACTCTTGTATAGCGTGGAGGTCGGCAAGTCAATGCACACGTAGGGGCGGACGCATTCGTCCGCCCAGAGCCGCCAGGTCCAAGAGCGGCGGGCCGCGCTCGCCGTGCCCGGACGAATGCGTCCGGGCCTACGTGACTTTCTAATGGCGTAAAATCGTTTGCACCGGAGGCTCCGTGAGTTCGCTGTTGCCCATCTTCCCTCTCGAATTGGTGCTGCTGCCGGGCGTTCCCTTGCCGCTGCACATCTTCGAGCCGCGGTACAAGGAGATGATCGCGGAATGCCTGGAACAGAAGAAACTGTTCGGGGTGGTGCGGGCGTCTTCCGAGGGAGTTGCCGACATCGGCTGCACGGCTGAAATTATGTCGGTCACCAAGAAGTATGACGATGGCCGGATGGACATCCTGACGCGTGGGGTGGAGCGGTTTGAAGTGATCCAGGTCAACGAAGATCGGGCGTTTTTGCAGGCCGAGATTTCGGTGGTGGAAGACGAACCCGATAAGCCCGCGGCCCAGATAGTGACGCAAGCGGTGCGGTTGCATGCGGAGATCGCGAAACTCGCCGGCGCAGAGCCGTCCGGACCCGATGAACATGCCGGCAATCTATCTTTCTTACTGGCAGGATCGCTTCCGCTCGACCTGGACTTCAAGCAGAGCCTGCTCTCGACTTTGTCGGAGGCGAAACGTCTGGAAGCGGTGATCGGCTATCTCGAGGCGATTCTGCCTGGACTGCGGCGGGCGTCGAAGGCGCAGTGGAATTAGCTCTCAGCCGTCAGCTCTCAGCTCTCAGTTAAACCAGCTTTTACTGACAGCTGAGAGCTGAGAGCTGACAGCTTCCACCGGGCGGTATAATCCACGTAAGGTTTCTTCTGTGGGGGTAGTTCCTACCATGAGTGTTGCCCGGACTCTCGGTGAGTTGCGCCATAGCTCTTTCACTGCACAGCGTCTCGGATCGCGGCGGGTAAAAGATGAGCTGCGCGAGAACCTGATGTTGCGGCTGCGCGAAGGCGCTCCCATATTTCCGGGCATTGTGGGCTACGACGACACCGTGGTGCCGCAGATCGTGAACGCGATCTTATCGCGGCATAATTTTATTCTGCTCGGGCTGCGCGGGCAGGCGAAGAGCCGCATTCTACGAGCGCTGACGGCGCTGCTTGATCCGGAGATGCCTTACGTCGCGGGCTGCGAAATTCACGATAATCCCTACGCTCCGATCTGCCGCCGTTGCCGCGAATTGGTGGCGAAAGATGGAGACGCCACGCCCATTGCCTGGCTGACGCCCGACCACCGCTATGTCGAAAAGCTGGCCACTCCCGATGTCACGATTGCGGACCTGATCGGCGATATCGATCCGATCAAGGCGGCGCGTGGCGGACACGAACTCTCCAGCGAATTCACCGTGCACTACGGGCTACTGCCTCGCGCCAATCGCGGAATCTTTGCGATCAACGAGTTGCCGGATCTGGCGGGCAAGATTCAGGTTGGACTGTTCAACATCATGCAGGAAGGCGACGTGCAGATTAAGGGCTATCCGATCCGGCTGCCGCTGGACGTCGCGATTGTGTTCAGCGCGAACCCGGAGGACTACACGGCGCGCGGCAAAATCATTACGCCGTTGAAGGATCGCATCGGGTCGGAGATTCGCACGCACTATCCGGCGACGGTGGAAGAAGGCATCGCGATTACCGCGCAGGAGGCCTGGATTACGCGAGACGGCTCACAGCTGCGTGTTCCGAAGTATGTCAGCGAAGTGATCGAGCGCATCGCTTTCGCGGCGCGCGACGACAAGAAGGTCGATAAACGGTCGGGCGTGAGCCAGCGGCTGCCGATCTCGGCAATCGAGAACGTGGTTTCGAATGCCGAGCGGCGCGCGCTGACGCATCGGGAGAAATTCATCGTGCCGCGGATCAGCGACATCTACGCCGCGCTGCCGGCGATTACCGGCAAGCTGGAACTGGAGTACGAAGGCGAGATGAAGGGCGCGGATCACGTGAGCCGCGAGTTGATCCGCACCGCGATTGCGAAGACGTTCGATACTCACCTGCACGGGGTCAACCTGAATCAGGTGGTGCAGTGGTTCGATCTGGGCGGCGAGATTCAACTCAGTGACAATGCCGGGGCCGAGGAAGTGCTCGAAGGGCTGCGGCGGATTCAAGGGCTGATGGAAAAACTCGTCAAGCTGAATGTTGGCCCGAAAGACAGCTCGGAGATGCAGGTGTCGGCCGCGGAGTTTGTCCTGGAAGGCCTGCATGCGCACAAGAAGATCGGCCGCAATGAGGAGCGTGTGTTTACAGCGGGCGAAAAGCCTCCGAAGATCGTTGAGAAGCCTTCGTTTGAGCGGGACGAGCCGGGGTTTGGGCGGAAGAGAGGGTTTAATTAGCTCTCAGCCATCAGCTCTCAGCTATCAGTAAAAGCGTTTTGGAATCAATGAAGTTCGCGGTGAAGAGCGAGTGGATTACGACAGGTTTTACTGAAAGCTGACAACTGATAGCTGATAGCTGCCCTTATGAAACGCATTCGCTACTCCAAATACGTCCCCGACCCCGCCAGCGAGATGAGCATGGAGGACCTGCTCAGTGCGCTGTCCGACTATTTTCTGCAGAGCGGATTCAACGACAATTTCTGGTACGAACTGCCCGAGGGCGAGCACACGCTCGACGAGTTGCGGCGGGCGCTGGAACAAGCGTTGCTGGATGGCGAGATGTTCGACGAGGAGATGCGCGACCGGTTGCAGCAGATGCAGATGGAGGGCGAACTCGAAGAGCTGATCGAGAAGCTGATCGAGCGCATGCAGCAGGAAGATTACATCTCGATTGATCAGCCCCACGATCCTTCCAAGCAATCGAGCATCGGCGGACAGGTTGGCGACGCGCAGCAGCAGGCGAAGTTCGAGATCACCGACAAGAGCCTTGATTTCCTGGGATTCAAAGCGCTGCGGGATTTGCTGGGGTCGCTGGGCAAGTCGAGTTTTGGACGTCATGACACGCGCGACATGGCGACGGGGATCGAGGCGAGCGGCGCGGCGAAACAGTATGAATTTGGCGACACGTTGAACCTCGATATCACCGCGACGTTATCTTCCGCCATACAGCGCGAAGGGCTCGGGCTTCCTCTGAACCTGGAATATAACGACTTGCAGGTACATCAGTGCGAGTACCAGTCGTCGTGCGCGACGGTGCTGATGCTCGACTGCTCGCATTCGATGATTCTGTATGGCGAAGACCGCTTCACTCCGGCGAAGAAAGTTGCGATGGCACTGTCGCAACTGATTCGAACGCAGTATCCGGGAGATTCGCTGTCACTGGTGCTGTTTCACGATTCGGCGGAAGAAGTGCCGCTCTCGCAACTGGCACGGGTGAAGGTTGGTCCCTACTACACCAACACGCGCGAGGGGCTGCGCATGGCGCAGCGCATTCTGCAGCGCCAACGCAAGGACATGAAGCAGATCGTCATGATCACCGACGGCAAACCGTCGGCACTCACGCTCGAAGACGGGCGCATCTATAAGAATGCATTCGGGCTCGATCCGCTGGTGGTCAGCCAGACGCTGGAAGAAGTTTCGAAGTGCAAACGCGCAGGGGTACTGATCAACACGTTTATGCTGGCGTCGGATTTTGGGCTGGTGCAGTTTGTGCAGAAGGTGACCGAGATGTGCCGCGGCAAGGCCTACTTCACGACGCCGTATACGCTGGGGCAGTATTTGCTGATGGATTACATGTCGCGGAAAACTAAGACGATTCACTAGTGATAGGAAAAGTCAGATTACAGAAGTAATGCCTTGGGTGATGTCCGGCCGCAGCTTCGGTGTAAGATCTTTGCAGAATCCTCCGTTCGGAGACGTTATGAAACGAATTGCTGCCTTCATTTTGTTGGTCACCTTGAGTGTTGCGGGGGCGATACCGGCTCAAGGTCAACGCATCAGTGTTGCAGAAAATGAGCGCCAGTCCCAGAAGGCGATGAAGAAGCAGCAAAAGATGTTGAACAAGGCAAACAAGAAACAGCAAAAAACCATGAAGAAGTACGAAAAGGCGCAACGGAAGGCAGCCAAGAAGGCGAACCGCCGTTATAGGAAACAGGCTTTAGAGACCTGATGAGTGGCGAGGTCGATGATGTAGATCGACGCTCCCGTGTCCGGGGATCGCCCGAAGGCGATTTTCTTGCCGTCCGGTGACCAGGTCGCGTCTATCTGGACATGGCTATCCGCCAGCATTTCCTGGGGCGCACCACCTTGGGCAGGGATCAGAAACGTCTTCCGAGGCCGACCGGGCTGGATATCTACATAAGCGATCTGGGTGCCGTCGGGAGACCAGCGGGGCAGGCCGGCTAAAACCGGCGGGTAGGTTAGTTGCAAGCGATCGCTGCCGTCCACGCGGCTGCGCCAAAGCGTGTGCTCGGGATAGGAAACATATGTGACCCACTTGCCGTCCCGCGAGAAGTCCAGTTCGCCCGCCGAAATCCCCGCAAGAAATGGCACGAATTGCTTGGACTTGGGGTCGTAGCGGATGAGTTCTGCGCGGCCCTGCTGCGCACTAACAAACAGTTTCTTGCCATCCGCGCTGGTCACCAGGCTCCGGAAGGACAGAGGGCCGGTGGTCAGTTGGAAGGGCGCGGAAGAATGCCGATGAAACAGCCCCGAGGATTCGCGCATCGCCCAGACATTTCCTCCCGAAGTGAGGTTGAGGAAAAAATAGTAGCGGCCGTCCGGCGTCCATGCACCACAGCATTCGCTGGGCGGGTTATGCCATCCCGGCAGTACGGGATGAAAGTTGCTTCCGTCCGCTCGAATCTCCCAGAGCCCAGAAGAGTTGTCCTCCGCCCGTCGAATATGGAAGCGAATACGGGTTCCATCCGGAGAAAAGCGGGGCGAGTTAGGTGTGCCCTGAACCGTGATCAGCTTGTGCGGATCGGTTCCATCGGCGTTCGCCTGGTATATGTCGGAAGCCCTGAAAAACACCAGGTGCCGGCCGTCAGGTGACCATGCGCCATCATGGCTGACAATATCGCCGAGACGGCGAGGGGCTCCAGAGGGCAGAGGCAGACTCCACAGCGCAAATTCGGTGGCTCCCACAAGGTTAAGCGCCAAGAGCTGCGTATGGTCGGGTGATATGCCTTCGGCAAGGGCATTGTCAAACGGAGTCGGAATCGGCGAGGTCTCGCCTCCCGCTATGGAAACCTGCACGATCCGCCACGTACTTCCTAGCTCATTGATGTATACACGGGAGCCATCGGTCGCCGCGACGAATTTGGATATGCCGTCGCGAGTAAGCTGTGTGGTGGCCAACACTCTGGGCGGAGGCGGCGAAGAACTGAGCCAGACGAACGTCACTGCTCCAATCAGGATCACCACCAAGATTGCGACCGCCCATTGCCAGCTTAATTTGCGAACTCGTGCCGGGCCGGCCACAGCCTCGATCTTGCCGGAAGTAGTGTCCCGCTTCAGCCGCTTCAGGTCGGCCCTTACTTCGGCGGCGGACTGGCAGCGAATGTCGCGATCCTTCTCCAGAGCCTTGTTGATGATCCGTTCCAGTTCGGCGGGCACGTCGGGGTTCAGCCGCACCGGAGCTACGGGAGCATGTTCCAGAATCGCGTTGAAGATCAACGCCGAAGTATCGCCCCGGAAGGGCAATGTTCCGGTAGACATTTCGTACAGAACCGCACCGAACGAGAACAGGTCGGTACGGGCGTCGAGTTCCTTGCCTCGCACCTGCTCCGGGGACATGTAGGCCACCGTTCCCAGCGCGCTGCCGGGACTGGTGAGATGCTCCTCGGACTCGATGGTCGCGGCGCTGAAGGCAACGCTCTGCGGCTTCAGCGACACTTTGGCCAGCCCGAAATCGAGAATCTTCGCCTGACCTCGATTCGTGACGAAGATATTCGCGGGCTTGATGTCGCGATGGACGATGCCCTTGGAGTGTGCCGCGTCGAGAGCATCGGCGATCTGAACGCCCAGATCGAGCACGGCTTCGATCTCCATCGGCTTGCCGGCAATCCGGTGCCGGAGCGTCTGCCCCTCCAGCAGTTCCATGGCGATGAAGGTGCGCCCGTCGGCCTCGTCAATCTCGTAGATGGTGCAGATGTTCGGGTGGTTCAGAGAGGACGCGGCCTTGGCTTCCCGCTGAAAACGGCTGAGGGCTTGTGCGTCTTTGGCGAGCTCGTCGGGCAGGAACTTCACAGCGACGTAGCGACCGAGCTTCAGGTCTTCGGCCTTGTACACAATACCCATCCCGCCGCCGCCCAACTTCTCCACAATGCGGTAGTGCGAAACGGTCTGGCCGATCATTTGGCTGAAATCTTAGGACTGAGGATGGGGCATGTCAACGAATACCCAGCGGTGGACGGCACCTCAGCACCATGGTTGACGCTATATCCCCATAGCGCTCATTGACCGGGGTGGCGAATGCAAGCGCGATGGAAACAGTTACTTCCCCCGACTCCGGCGTTTGCCTGCGCCTCCCAACATCTTCTTTCATCCCGCAGTTCGAAGGCGGCTGCGGTCTATCGTAGCGGTTTTCCTTGCGGTAACATGGTTCGGGGTCGATATGGAGCGCTCGCTGATCTGGGTCGGAGGCGAAGCCAAGGGCTGGGCCTGCTCCAACTGTCGCTGGAAATTCCCCGTCCCCACGCTGCTTAGCGGAGAAGAGGCTAAGGGGGCTTACGACCGCCTGGCCGCGGCGAAGTTTCGCGAGCACCAGTGCGAGGCGGGAACAAATTTTTTTGCGGCGGAACAGGAAACAAAACTGGACGCCGCCGCCCCTTTCGCCGTACGTGCCCGGATGCTCATCAAGCGCGGCTACACACCCAAGGTTGCTACGGAGCTTGTCCTGCATGAAATGGAATTCGAACATGGCAGCGATTCGAGGATGATGGAGAAGGCGCGGGCTGAGGCCGAGGATTTCCTGCAGAAAGTCCGCAAGGGTTTGATCTAGAAGGGCATTGTCGTCGTCCCCTTGCAACTCCTAACGATAACAACAGCCAATTTCATAGGACACTGCCTCTGCGGTTCGTGGCGATGGCTACATCTGCCGGGCTGCACTTGGCTTGGACGGGGCGGAGCCCCGTCCCCACACGAGCATAGCCGGTAAACTGGAGTTGAGGGTTTGGAGGTTAGGTGCAGAAATTCTTCGTTGTGTCGGTGGCGGCGATCGCCTTTTGTGCTGCTGCGTTCGCTCAGGAACTGGCCGCGCATCCTACTCGCGTGGTCGTATTGGGGACGGGCAATCCCAGTGCTGACCCGGAGCGCTGGGGGCCGGCGGTGGCGGTGGTGGTGAATGATCGGGCTTATTTGATCGACTGCGGGCCGGGAGTGGTGCGGCGGGCGCCGGCGGCGGAGAAGAATGGGATTGCGGCTCTGAAGGCTAAGGAGTTGAAGATTGTTTTTATTACTCATCTGCATTCCGATCACACGCTGGGGTATCCGGACCTGATTTTTTCGCCTTGGGTGCTGGGGCGGAAAGGGGCGCTGGAGGCTTATGGCCCGCATGGGTTGAAGAACATGACTTCGCATGTCGAGAAGGCTTGGACGAAGGATGTGCGGATTCGACGGCGTGGACTGGAGCAGGCTAACGCTACCGGATACAAAGTCAACGTGCATGAGATTCAGCCGGGAGTGGTGTATCGCGACGCGAACGTTACGGTTACCGCGTTTCCGGTCAAGCATGGGATATGGAAAGAGGCTTATGGGTATAAGTTCGAGACTCATGATCGGAAGATTGTGATTTCGGGCGACACTGCGCCTACGGATGAAGTGGTGAAGGCTTGCGATGGGTGCGATGTGTTGCTGCATGAGGTTTATAACCCGCATGGGGACGAATTAAACGACGAACATTGGAAGGAATATTTTCGGACTTTTCACACTTCTCCGGCGGAGTTGGGAGAGATTGCCCGACGAGCGCGTCCTAAGTTGCTGGTGGTGTATCACCAGTCTTTGGAAAAATTGCCAGAGGCGGATCTGGTGGAACAGATCAAGAAGGAGTATTCGGGGGAGTGGCTATCGGCTCGGGATTTGGGAGTGTATTGACAATCCGCGGGGCAAAAAGTAGGTCCTTCGCTTCGCTCAGGATGACAATTCATAAGCAAGATGAAAATTCATAAAAGGAATGCCCGGTCAGGGCACAACCGAAACTATGCTGCCGTTGCCGTAGCCGCCGCCGCTCAACGGGGAATAAAGGTCGCCTTGTAGCCCGACGACAATACCCGTGGGATTCTGGTAGTAGGCCAGCTTGTTGAAGTCGACGAGCGTGGTGTAGGTCCAGCGTCCACCAGATTGCGCGGGCGGTGTTATCTGGAAGATGTAGCCCCAATTCAGATCCTGATCGCCGTAGATATCGCCGTACAGGGTGCCGTTCGGCCCGAGCGTTAGATTGGTGGCCGGGTAGCCAATGCCAAAGTGGTGGACCCAGCTCAAAGTCCAGGGGCCGAGTTCACCCGCCGGCGGTGAGAGCTCAAAGATGTCGCCGTATCCGTAGGGATAGCCGCTGGCGATGCCGAGGAGATTGCCGCTTGCGTCCTCAACCAAGTTGCCGTAAGGGCTCTGGTGCGGCGAGCCGTGGAAGGTGTAGAGCACTTTATAGGCCCAGGTGCCATTGACCGGAAAAAGCTGGAAAACAACGCCGCAACCGAGCGGGCACTTCTGATTGAACGCGCCGCCATTGGAGGTCGTGCCGTAGATGGTCCCCGTGCTATCCATGATCATGGTGCTGGGATTTCCGCCATCGCTGGCGCCCTGGAATTCGTAGAGGACGTGCGCGGTCCAGGGGTTGTCCGGGTGAGTGGGAGGCACGAGTTGAAAGATCGCTCCACAACCATATTGCTGGTTGCATCCCTTACCGCTCAGGCCGCCCAGTTGGCTGGCGCCGTAAATCGCTCCCGAGTTGTCGAGGAAAAGCGGCGTAAGGGGATTGCCGCCGTCCCGCTGGCCTTTGAATACATAAAGCAAGTTAAAGCGCCACCGCTTACCGGGAGCGCCCGGCGTCAATCGGAAGACGGCATTCCAGGGCGTGCCTCCGTCAGTTACTCCATACAACCTTCCGGCGCTGTCGAGGGTTAGGGTGCTGTAATTTTGGGATCCATCCTTGCCGCCTTGGAATTGATAAAGCGTGGACTCGGTCCACTGCCCGCCGGAGGGAGCCAATTGATAGACAGTGCCGCAGCCGAATCCGAACCCCGCAGAACAGTTCAGGTATCCGCCGTATAGGGTTGTGCCGTAGAGAGAGCCATCTGGGCCGGTGATCATGGGGGCGTTCGGATCCCATCCATCTGAACCGCCGGTGAAGTCGTAAAGGTCTGTGACTGTCTGCGCGAGGGATTGGGCTGCCAGCATGAGGCCGAGGAGGCAGAGAGCAAATGCCAAACGAGAAGCAGCCGCTAGGTTCCAGTTCCGCGGGCGTGAGAAAGCGATGTCCTTGCTTTTCTGGTCAGACATGGGCCGCTCCTTAGGTTCCTTGGGGGTTCCACATGTGTTCCACGGGGGTCGGGAGCAGGCCTTCCGCTGCGCGGTCGAAGCTGGGAAGGCGCAAGCAGAGGCTTGCGGCCGGACTACGGGAGAATTCTGGCACGCGCATGGCGACGGGTCAATCGCTGCTTGTTAAGAGATGGTTAAATCTCGCGAGTTACTAGAGCTGCTGCTTTCTACGGCGGCGGCGATCCTTTCGTCGCTCGATCCATGCGTGTCCGGTGGTCTAGTCGGACGGCTTCTGGTCGGCGGGTGGCTGCTTTCTGGCCAGGGATCGGACGTAGTTGACCAAGTCCCAGAGTTTCCCGGGCCGGGCGCGACCGCCTTCCGGAGGCATGTCGTCGTGGCCGTTCTTGACGATATAGAAGAGTTCGCCGTCGGTGCGGTCTTTGAGAAGCGCCGGATCGGTGAGGTCGGGGATCTGGATCTTCAGATCTTTGGCAACATCGCTTTTGCCGTCGCCGGTCGCGCCATGACACGAAGCGCAGTCGTAGCGGTAGATCTTCTTGCCTTCAGCGAGGGACTCGGGAGTGGACTTCACCGGGTTGGGCTCGCGGGCAGCCTTGACCGGAACCGGGCTGTAGGCCGTCTTGGGAGCGGGCTTGGTTTCTTGCGCTGCGGCAAAGAATGAGATCAGGAGGAACAGGGTAAAAGCTGACGCGAGCTTGCGCATGGCGGCCTCCGACAGTGCGACGGCGAATATCTACGCTTCTATCTTACGCTGGGAGGCAAGCGGAGACCGAGCTTTGCCCGGCCCGGCTGGACGGGCGAGGGCGCCCGTCCCTACACGAGCGGTTGGACGGGGCAGAGCCCCGTCCCCACACGAGCTACTTTTTCAGAGACGAATGGTAGCGCTTGTTGATTTCTTCCCAATTGACTACGTTCCACCAGGCTTGCAGGTATTCGGGACGACGGTTGTTGTATTTGAGATAGTAGGCGTGCTCCCAAACGTCGTTGCCGAAAATGGGATGGAGGCCCTGCGAAATGGGGCTGTCCTGGTTGGGCGTGGAGAGAATTTTCACCTCGCCTTTGGAGTCTCCTGCCAGCCAGACCCATCCGCTGCCGAACTGGCCCACACCGGCTGCGTTGAATTTTTCCTGGAAGGTCTTGAAGTCGCCGAAGGTCTTTTTGATCACTTCGGCTATGGCGCCGGTGGGATCGCCTCCGCCTTTGGGCTTCATGATTTGCCAGAACATGGTGTGGTTGACGTGGCCTCCGCCGTTGTTGCGGACGGCGCCTCGGATGTCTTCCGGGACGGCGTTCAGGTCGCGTAGGAGATCTTCCGCAGTTTTCTTGTGCAGTTCGGGATGCTTGTCGAGCGCCGCGTTGAGGTTCTTGACGTAGGCGGCGTGATGCATGTCGTGATGCAGATGCATCGTCTTTTCGTCGATGGTGGGTTCTAGCGCCGTGTAATCGTACGGCAGCGGGGGCAGTTCATGCGGCATTTTCTATTTCCTCCAAAGTGTTATGGATGACGGGATCGGGCAGAAAGATTCTACGCTATGTCGTGCGAGCGCGGCGGTCGGCGCCCAGCCCCTAAAGGGGCGTCTGATTTTGAAGAGACTGCGGTATCGCTAAAGCGATACCCTGATACGAAACTCCCACCCTTATAATTCTCTTTGCTCATTTTGCGGTCGAACTCGGGGAGGGTCTTTGAAGGTTTTATTGTTGGAGAATATCAGCGGGGTGGCAGCTTCTCAGTTTGAAGAAGCGGGGTTTGTGGTCGAGTCGCTGAAGGGCGCGCTGGACGAGCGCGAACTGATTGAGAAGATGCGCGGAACCTCGATTTTAGGCGTCCGCTCGAAGACTCGGATTACGGCGGCGGTTCTGGATGCGGCTCCGGAGCTGGTGTCGGTGGGAGCGTTCTGCATTGGCGTGGACAAGATTGACCGCGCGTCCTCCAGCGATCGGGGGATTGCGGTGTTTAACGATCCGCACTCGAACAGCCGGTCGGTGGCGGAACTGGCGATGGGAGAGATCATCCTGCTGATGCGGCGGACGTTTGAGGCCAGTACGCGGCTGCATGGCGGGGTGTGGAATAAGTCTTCGGCAGGATCGCACGAAGTACGCGGACTGACTTTGGGGATCGTGGGCTACGGGAAGATTGGGTCGCAGGTCTCGGATCTGGCCGAGGCAATGGGCATGCGCGTCGTGTTTCATGATGTGGCGCATGTTCTGGCTCGCGGGAACGCCCGGCCGGTCAGCTTTCGCGAATTGCTGGAAGCCTCCGACGTCATTACTTTGCATGTGGATGGGAAGGCGCAAAACAAAGATTTGTTTGGGGAAGACGAGTTCCGCTTGATGAAAGATGGAGCTTGCCTGATTAATCTTAGCCGTGGGTTTGTGGTGGATCATGAGGCTTTGGCTCGGCATTTGAAGAGCGGGAAGCTGGGGGGAGCGGCGGTGGACGTGTTTCCTTCTGAGCCGGAGACGGGCGGGGCGTTTTCGAGTCCGCTGCTGGGGCTGGCTAATGTGATTTTAACTCCTCATATTGGCGGGAGCACGGAGGAAGCGCAGCAGAATATCGGGCAATTTGTTTCGGCGCGCATGATCGACTATTTCAAGAGCGGGAATTCGCTGCTGAGCGTGAACCTGCCGCATTGTCATCTGGACTATGAGCCGGGATCGCACCGGCTGATGCACATCCACCACAATGTGCCGGGAATTTTGCGGGCGATTAACGACATCCTGGCGGACCAGGGAATCAATATCGACCGCCAAGTGCTGGACACTCGCGGGCCGTTGGGATATGCGATTTACGACATCAATCGGGCATGCGATGAGGCGTTGCTCGGAAAACTGCGCGACGTTCCCCACACGATTCGGGTGCGGGTGCCGGGAGTGTGCGGGTAGATCAGTTGCCGGAGGCAGCGGCCGTGCTGGCGGGAGTTGTGGGTTGGTCGGGCGCGGAAATTTCCTCGATGGACGGCCCTGAGGTGCTCACCGGGGAGGCTGGAATTCCGTTGATGTAGACGGTTCCGGCGCGGACGGTCTGGCCCGCCGGCAGCAGACCCACCGCTCGATTTCTTCCCGTACCTTTGGCCTGGTAGAGGGCAAAGTCGGCTAACACGAGCACCTGATCGTGAGACACCAGACTGGTCTCGGTTTCCGTCCAGGGAAAAACCGCCCAACCGACGGAACAGGTGATGCGCAGGTCGGCATCGCTGGCTTCGACGTGGTAGGGCTTGGAACCGACCGAGTCGAGAATGCGATTGGCGAGGACGTGGGCTTCTTTACGGTCGGTATAGCGCGACAAGAGAAGAAATTCCTCGCCGCCCCAGCGGATGACGGCATCGGAAAGACGTGCGGCAGAGTTGATGCGGCGCGCGACCTCGGCTAGGACCTGATCTCCAATCTTGTGCCCGAACTGGTCGTTGACCCTCTTGAAGTGGTCGATATCGATCAGATAGAAGACAAGATCGCGGTTGCGAAGATCGATGGACGGATTGTCAAACGAGCGCAGCGCCTGGCGCACGTCGGCCTCGATGGAATTGGTAAAGTACCGCCGGTTGCGAACGCCGGTGAGCATGTCGGTGACGGAAGCGTCCAGCAACTCAAGATTGGCATTGGCCAGTTCCCTTTCGAGGCGGGCCTGTTTCACGATGCCGACAAAAGCGAACACTACCACCGCGGCGAGCGACAGAAAGACGCGGAATTGCCACACCGGGGCTGGCAGACTGCGGTCCATGAACGACCACGCCGCCAGCCCGGGAAGGAAGAGGGTAAGGGGAGCAGCCAGACGCGAAGCCCACAACCAGTATCGTTCACTGTCGGGATCGCCGCCCTCCGATGCCGGTTCCAGACGGTACGCCATCAGAGCCGCTAGCGTCATACCGGCGATACCAGCCGCCGATACGCAATCGTACCAAGCACCGCTAAAGGAAGCACCGGAGTTAAAGAGCGAATCCACGACGTATTCCATGATGACGTCGGTGGCGATGATGGCCGTGAGCAGAGCGTAGAAGTGCCGCCAGCGGCCGGAACAATGGCGCCAGCCAAGCACCACGATGGAAAGCAAAATGATGTCCTGCGCCATGGCGAGGAACTTGTAGGCCGGGCCATACGACTGGGCCTCGGGGGCCAGGTACTGCCACGGAATGACGAGGAACAGGTACAGGTACAGACCCGCCAACAGAAGTAAGAACAGGTCCAGCGTTCTCAGTCGCCGCTGCTGAGGGCTGGGGACCACGTGAGGCCGCAGAGCCAAGCCCAGAATCAGGGCGGTCCAAGCCAGAAAAATGCCGGCGTCCCCCAGACTCATGGCGGGCGCTTGCTTCCGCACCAACTCCCAATGCATCCACAAGATCTGGCTGCAAGCTTCGATGGCGTAGCCGCCGCCCAGAAGGATCCACACCAGGCGTTGCTGATGGTGGCTGCCGAACGCATTCCGGGCATAGGCAACCGAGGCGGACAGGAGGAGGGCCAAGGTGATCCAATCGGTGATAGCGGTGAGGAGGAAGGATTTCGGAAGGAGCAGCGACGCACTCGCCTGCGCGATCACCAGGCAGACAACCGCCGAACCCCAAATCTTCGAGTTCGATCGAAGACGCACTAAGCCCCCACTTCTAGAACGTATTCAAAAACAGCTCTGCGTGCAGATGGATATGGTTCCCTCAGCCATCAAAAAAACGCCGTCGATTTGGGGGGAAGTCGCGCTCCGTCAGAGCCGGTTTACGAACGCTGAGAGAATTACATCCTGTTATGCGCGGAAACCCAAATGACAGAAGTAACTTACGCAGTAACCCTAAGAAAATATGGTATTTAGAGGAAACTGCCTCAGGCGCTTGAGGCCGCGCGGCGAAGCCGGTCGTGGACGGCCTCCCACTCGGGCGTGCTGGGAGGAATGTCGACCGCGATCCAGTTGTAATTTCCGGTGTCCGCCAGGTGAAGAACGTCGTAGAGCGCGGCCGCGTATTCGGCTGCGGATTGCGGCATCTGGTGGATGGTGATGTTGATGTTAGTTCGGCTGGGCGGATTGCGGTGCCGCAGATAAAGTCCTTGTCCTTGGCCGGGCAGTTTTCCGTTGGCCGCTAGATATAAGGAGGTGCGTGGGCTGTAGTGGCGCGGGTGCATGCCAGGAGAAGGATGGGCTCCGGCTTGAAGTTCTTGCGCGATGGCAACGGGGCCAATGATGGCTTCCAGTGCGATCCGTGGAATTCCGCCGGGACGAAGCAATGTCGGCTTGGCTTCGGCTAGCGAGAGCACGGTGGATTCGATGCCGACCTGACATGGTCCGCCATCGAGTACGAGATCCACATCAGAGCCGAGGCTGCGGCGGACATGGTCCGCAGTTGTCGGAGAAAGTTCGGTGAAGCGGTTGGCGCTGGGCGCGGCAAGGGGAACCCCAGCAGCCTGGATGAGGGCAATGGCAATTGAATGCGCGGGCATACGAAGACCTACGGTGGGCAGGCTGGCGGTGACGATGGCAGGAATTGCAGGCTGCTTTTCCAGAACCAGCGTCAGCGGCCCGGGCCAGAATCTTCGCGTTAGTCGGCCGGCAATTTCGGGCCATTTGACAACCAGGGACTGCGCCATTTCGATCGAGGCTACGTGGACGATCAGGGGACTGGTCGCGGGTCTGCCTTTCACAGCGTAGATGCGGGCTATCGCTTCGGCATCGAGGGCGTTGGCGCCGAGACCATAGACGGTTTCGGTGGGGAAGGCAACGAGGCGACCGGCGCGGAGAAGCTGGGCGGCGTGGTCGATGTCGCCGGGATCGGCGGTTTGAGGCCCGGGTCGGGGCATGAATGATTGTAGATTGCGGAAGTCAAAGGCCCAACCACAGGGATCACAGAGGGAGCAGGGACGGGCGGAATCGAGGCAAAGGAATCCTCATCGCGAAGTCCAATGCATAGGTCCTTCGCTTCGCTCAGGATGACAGTTTCAGATTCAACACGCGCCCGTACTCACGAAAGCTATTTCTTCTTGTCGTTCTTCTCTTGTTCTTCGACAACCAGGTTGTTGGTTACCGAGAATGCGCCGGGGACGCTGTTGGCCTGCATCCCGGCGATTTGCTTATCCATTTGCCGGGCCACTACGCCTTCGAGTGTGATGTGCCCGTTGTTGACGATGATGTGAATAGGGGGAACGGCACGCAACTGGTACTCGCTTAGGGCGCTGTTGCCGTAAATAGCGCGGTAAGTAGCGCGGCGGATGCGGTCGTCGTTCATCGAGGTGGGCAGGACCTCGATGTTGTTGACGACTTTCTCGACACCTTCAATCTGCTTGACCACGTTTTCGGCGTCGGACTTTAGAGTGGGACGCACGACTTGGCCGAACAAAGTCACGGTGCCATCCGAGTCGACCTTGTAGGAGAGGTTGTCGAACACGCCGTAGTAAGGAAGCATCACGAGTTCATGACGGACTTCCTTGTAGATGCGATCGATGCCCTTCTGACTGAGCGCGCCTCTGGATGGGTTGTCCTGGGTGGCGGGACTGGCGAAGGCCACCATGGAGAGAATCAATGGAAGAGCAAGAACTATAACCAGTAATTTCTTCATAGGTTTGACCTCACACAAGATTTCTTGGGACCGTGAGAGCTTCTGAAATCGTTCGCACTTTTCTGACGCTGGAAAAGTCCGAGTGGTTGCTTTTTCTTGCGCCGGGAAGCGGCGCCTACCCGCCCATTCTAACAGCGAATCCAGAGTTGCTGTGACCACAGGCAGCTGCGAGCTGCGCTCGGCTTGGACAGCCGAGGCGGCCGTCCCTACATGGTTTTGGGTTTGCGGCGGTGTTCTCGGAAGCCTTCGATTAGCAGATACAGCACGGGGATGAAGAACAGGTTCAGGATCGTGCTCATAATCATGCCGCCGAAGACAGTAGTACCGACGGAGTGGCGTCCGTTTTCTCCGGCGCCGCTGGCGGTCACCAGGGGAACGACGCCGAGGATGAACGCGAAAGACGTCATGAGAATCGGGCGCAGGCGGATGCGGGCGGCTTCGACGGCGGCGTCTAGAATGGTCATGCCGCGTTCGCGCAACTGCTCGGCAAATTCCACGATCAGAATGGCGTTCTTGGAGGCGAGACCGACGAGCATGACCAATCCCACCTGGCAGTAGACATCGTTCTGCTGACCGCGGATCCATTGGGCGGAAAGCGCGCCGAGCAAGGCCATGGGCACGGCGAGCAGAATAATGAAGGGGAGTACGAAACTTTCATACTGCGCCGAGAGCGTCAGATAAACGACCAGTGTTCCCAGTCCGAAGAGGATGAGGGTGGTCGAGCCCGAGGCCAACTCTTCCAGCGAAATTCCCGACCATTCGTAGGTGTAACCCTGAGGCAAGATTTTCGCGGAGAGCTGCTGCATGGCGTTGATGGCCTGTCCGGAGCTGAAGCCGGGAGCGGCGGAGCCGTTAATTTCCGTCGAGCGGAACAGATTGTAGTGACTGATGACTTGGGGCGCGACGGTCTGGCTGATGGCGACTAGGTTGTCGAGCGGGACCATGGCGCCGGAATCGGAACGCACGTAGTACTGCTTCATGTCCTGCGGATGCGAGCGGAATTGTTTGTCGGCCTGCACATAAACACGATAAGAACGGTTATTGAAATCGAAATCGTTGACATAGGCCGAACCCATGTAGACGCTGAGGGTGTCGGTGATCTGGCTGAGCGGGATGTGCAGGCTCTTGGCTTTTTCGCGATCGATGGTGATGACATACTGCGGATCGCTGGCGGTGTAGGTGGTGAAGAGTCCGGTGAGGTCTTTTTCCGGGCGCGCGGCGCCGGCGCGGGTGAGGTCGTGGGTGACTTTGTCGAGATCCTGAAGCGTGTGGCTGCCCTGATCCAGGAGTTCGAATTGGAATCCACCGAACTGGCCGAGACCTTGCACGGCGGGTGGTTCGAAGGGGATGACGATAGCTCCGGAGATTCCGAAGAAGGGGCCGCGCAGCCGGTTGATGAGTGCGGCCGAGGTATGCTCGCGGCCTTTGCGTTGCGAGTACGGCCGAAGGCTCAGGAAGACGAGGCCGGCGTTGGGGGCGCTGCCTCCGAAGCTGAAGCCGGCGACGGCGAAGGTGTCCTCGATTTCAGGAAAATTCTTGCTGATGGCGGTCACTTGGGCCGCGATGTTTCGCGTGTATTCGAGCGACGCTCCGGTGGGAGCCTGGATGGCCACGATGAGGTATCCCTGATCTTCGGTGGGGACGAAGCCTTGGGGCACTTGCCGGTAGACGAAGTAAGCCAGGCCGAGGCCGGCGGCAAACAGGATTAGAGCGACAACTTCGAAATGCAGGAAAGCGCGGAGGGCGCGAACGTAGCCGTTGGTGATTGCGGCCAGCACACGGTCGACGCGCTGGAAGAACCAATTCTTTTCGCCGTGCTGACGGCCCAGCAGGAGCGCGGCGAGCGAGGGCGTCAGCGTAAGCGCGTTGAAGGCGGAGATCGTAATCGAGAAGGCGATCGTCAGCGCGAACTGGCGGAACAGAATGCCGGTAGTGCCAGGAAAAAAGGCGACGGGTACGAAGACGGCAACCAGCACCAGCGAGGTGGCGATGACGGCGCCGGTGACCTCCTTCATGGCGTCGGACGCGGCTTTGACGGGATCGGACTCGCCTTCCTGCAAATGGCGCTCGATGTTTTCGATGACGACGATGGCATCGTCGACCACGAGGCCAGTGGCGAGGGTGATACCGAACAGCGTCAGCGTGTTGATGGAGAAGCCGAGCAGTTTGACGAAGGCAAAAGTGCCGATGAGCGAGACTGGAATCGTGACGGCCGGAATGATCGTGGAGCGCCAGTCTTCCAAGAAAACGAAGATGACAAGGATGACAAGAATGATGGCTTGGCCGAGGGTCGAGACTACGTCGCGGATCGATTCGCCGACCGCGTCGGTGGTATCGAAGGCGAGTTCATACTTCATGCCGGGCGGAAAGCGCTTGGAAAGGCGGTCGAGTTCGGCGATGCAGCGACGGTCCACGTCGAGGGCGTTGGCGGTGGAGAGCTGGGTGACACCGATGCCGACGGATTCGTGGCCGTTGTAGTCGAGGTTGGAGCTGTAGTCTTCGGCGCCGAGTTCGGCGTGACCGACGTCCCTTAGGCGGACTAGAGTGCCATCGGCATTGCTCTTGAGGATGATGTTATCGAATTGAGTGGATTCAGAAAGACGGCCGACGGCGCGGACGCTGATCTGGAACTGCTGGCCGGGGATGGAGGGCTGGGAACCGACTTGTCCGGCGGCGACTTCAACGTTTTGCTCCTGGAGAGCGCTCACCACATCGTCGGCGGTAAGGGCGCGGCTGGCCATGCGCACGGGATCGAGCCAGAGGCGCATGGAGTATTTGCGCTCGCCCCAGATTTGGACGTCGGCCACGCCGGGGACACGCTTCAGGCTGTCGCGGACGTAAACATCGAGATAATTGCTCATGAAGAGCATGGAGTAGCGGCCGTCGGGCGAAAAGACGGCGGCACCGAAGACGAAATTCTCCGAGGTCTTGGCGACGGTAACTCCGACTTGCTTGACCGCGGTGGGGAGACGTCCTGAAGCAGTGTTGACGCGGTTCTCAATGTCAACGGCGGCGAGATCGGGATCGCGGTTGAGGTCGAACGTCGCGGTGATCTGGCTGAGGCCGTTGTTGTCGCTGGAAGAAGTGATGTACTTCATGCCTTCGGAGCCGTTGATCTGCTGCTCGAGGGGCGTGGTGACGGCCGACTCGACGGTCTGGGCGCTGGCTCCGGTGTAGACCGCCGTAACCCCTACCTGAGGCGGAGCGAGATTGGGAAACTGAGCGATGGGTAGCGTGGGAATGCAGACGGCGCCGGCGAGAATAATGAGCAGGGCGCAGACGGTGGAGAATACGGGGCGATGAATGAAAAAATCAACCATAGGTGTTCGTTGTCGAAAAAGGCATCGGGTGATCGGATCATCGGGCCATCGGGTGATCGAAAGTCAAAAGCTTTTCGATGGCCCGATCACCCGATGGTGAGATGACCCGATGCCTAGCTGCTGCTTTCTTGCGGGACTACGGGTACGCCATCGATTAGAAACTGGGTGCCGGAGACCACTACCTTGTCTCCGGGCTTTACGCCATCCAGAACTACATAGTCGTTGCCTACGATCTGGCCGATCTGGAGCGGCTTCTGGTGGACCACGTATCCACCTTTTTGATCAGGCTCAGCGACGAAAGCGAAATAAAGGCCGCCGATTCGCGACACGGCCACGACCGGAACCACCGGCTTTTCCTGGCTGCCCCAGACCACACGAGCGCGGATGAACTGGGCAGTGCGCAGGCTGTCATTCGAGTTGGCGACGGTCGCTTTGACGAGCACGGTTTGCGTCGTCGTGTCCACCTGCGGGGAAATAAACGTGATGCGGCTGGCGGCGAGCGGTGCGCCCGACTGATCTACGATCTGGACGGGCAGATTCATCTTCAGCTGCGCAGATTTTTCGATCGGAACATAAACGTAGGCTTCGAGGCTGCCGGGACGGTCGACGGTAGTGAGCGTGGTGGTAGTGACCACGCGATCGCCAACCCGGACGGGAACATCTCCGACAATGCCGGTGCGCGGTGCGACGACCTGGTAGTAATGCAACTGGACTTGCTGCTCGCTCACCTGGGCATCGAGCGAGTGCAGTTGCGCCTGGGCAGCGTCGAGGGTGGCGCGCGCCTGGTCGAGATCCTGCTTGCTGACTACGCCGGCACTGGCAAGGCCGCTGACGCGGTCGTAATTCTGTTGCGCCCATGTGACCTGCGCGACCTGGGCGGCGCGGGCGTGCTCCTGGCTGTTGACCGTGGCCTGCTGCTTGGCGGGATCGATCTGCATCATGGGAGCGCCGGAGGCAACGCGTTCGCCGGAGTGGACAAAGATCTGCGTGATGATGCCTTCGACCTGCGGCATGACTACAGCAGAGTCGCGGGATTTCAAGGTGGCGACGTAGTCGGTGGTGTCGTCGACTTTTTGGACCTTCGCAGTTTGGACCTTCACCGGCATGGCTTGCGGGGCGTCGGCTTTGGCTTCTTTGCTCTTGCCGCAGGCGGTCGTGAAAAGGAGCGCGGCGAGAAGGGCGCCGGGCAGAATCCGGGACAAAATCAAAGATGGCTTTCTTACGGAGAATCGAGACATAACATAGGTCTTAGTGAAGCCGCTTGCTGCGGGGACTCCGACCTCAGCAATCTTAAAACAATTAATGGATTCTTGGTAACGGCCGGAGGCTCCGGAGAATTTTCAGTTCTGCTAAATTGTTGAGTCATGAAACCGAGCCGGAGTTTTGCCAGCGACAACAACGCGGTGGTGCATGCCGAGGTGCTGGAGGCAATCGGGCGCGCCAACCAGGGACATGTGGTGGGATATGGAGATGATCCGCACACGGAATCGGCGATGGAAAAATTCCGCGAGCAATTCGGAGCCGATGTGGCGGTCTTTTTTGTTTTCAATGGGACGGCGGCGAATGTGCTCAGTCTGCAGGCGCTGACAAGGCCGTTTCATGCGGTGCTGTGTCCGGAGCTTTCCCATATCTACACGGACGAATGTGGCGCGCCGGAAAAGTTTACGGGCTGCAAGCTGGTGCCACTGGCTGCGCCGGGCGGCAAGCTGACGGTAGAAACGGTGGCCCACGCCTATCACGGAATTGGGGACCAGCATCATGTGCAGCCGCGGGTGATTTCGATTACGCAATCGACCGAGATGGGGACGGTTTACAAGCCCGCAGAAATCGAGGCGCTGGCGCGGTTTGCCCACGAGCGGAAAATATTTTTGCACATGGATGGGGCGCGGATTTCAAATGCCGTGGCGGCGCAGCGGCTCAGCTTGCGGCAGGCGACGCGCGATTTGGGAGTCGATGCTCTCTCGTTCGGCGGGACGAAAAACGGGTTGATGGGAGTAGAGGCGGTGGTGTTCTTTCGTCCGGAACTGGCGGAGGATTTTTCGTTTGTGCGCAAGCAGGGGATGCAGCTGGC
>Ga0074046_10000506_pt1 | contig 35745 bp, 28 predicted proteins | sample BogForMeECP23OM3_FD_94441 | JGI IMG/M metagenome (GOLD analysis project Ga0074046, IMG submission 94441) | Bog forest soil microbial communities from Calvert Island, British Columbia, Canada - Bog Forest MetaG ECP23OM3 | ecosystem: Environmental > Terrestrial > Soil > Wetlands ... | reverse complement strand
TCCGCGTTGATCCGCGTAAATCCGCGGTTCAAATGTTTCTCACCGCGCCACCAGCAAGTCCGCTGCGATGAAGAACAGGAACGCCATCGAGACCAGCCCGTTCATGGTGAAGAACGCAGCGTTCACGCGGCTCAGGTCGTCGTGCTTGACCAGCGAGTGCTCGTAAGCCAGCAGCAACGCGACGAACACCACGCCCGCGACCGCAATCTTCCCCAGTCCGAACGCCGTCACCATCCACGCCAGCAAGAGCACCGTGATCACGTGGAACAAGCGCGCTATGCCCAGCGCCGTCGGAATGCCGAATGCTTTCGGCACGGAATAGACGCCCGTCGCGCAGTCGAATTCGTAATCCTGGCAGCTGTACAGGATGTCGAACCCCGCGCCCCAGAAGACCACCGCCGCGGTCAGGATCAGGATTCGCGAATCGAGCGAGCCTCGCACCGCGATCCAGGCTGCGGCTGGCGCGGTCCCCATCGCGATCCCCAGCGCCACGTGCGACCAGCGCGTGAAGCGCTTGGTGAACGAGTAGAGGAACACGAGCGCGAGCGCCACCGGCGACAGGTAGAATGCCAGCGGGTTCAGCTGGTAAGCCGCGAGCACCAGAATGGCCGACGCGACTACTACAAACCAGGCCACGAACGACTTGCTCAGCTTCCCGGCCGGGATCGCCCGGACCCTGGTCCGCGGATTGGCGGCATCGATGGCCGCGTCCGCCAGCCGGTTGAAGGCCATCGCGGCCGAGCGCGCCGCCACCAGCGCAACCACAATCCAGACCGACGTGTGCAGGCTGGGGATGCCGCGCGCCGCCAGCACCGCGCCGGTCAGGCCGAAGGGGAGCGTCAGCACCGAGTGCTCCCACTTGATCATCTCCAGAGTAGTTCCAACGCTGCGCAGCAGGGCCATGGATCGATTCTAACCGGAACGCCGATCGCTCTGCGCCTTTCGCTCTTCGCCAGAAGTCGATCAATTTTGCTTTTGTCTTACCCTGCAATCAACAACTTGGACGAAAAATCCCGGCAAATAATAGAGCCCCAAAGGTTTACACGTTGATACTTGAGCCACAAGGACTTAACAGCGGTTGTCAGAAGCCAGCGGCCAGTTGCCGGTGTCCCCATCGACGCACCGTTTTGCATGAGTCCCGGCCATTGCTTGGCGTTGTAATCAGCCGAGCGTCTCACCCGAACCATCCGCCGCCATCCACGATATGTCAAAGAGCAGAACGCCAGTGGGCGATTTCGCTGCCGTTGGCGTTGAGACACTGGGCCTCGCCCCTTGAGTGTACCGCTTCGGGGATGTATGTCAAGTTACGAAGGTAACGGCGCTTTAGTAACTCTTGGGACGAAGGTAACCTACCGGTTCCGTTAGCGTTTCTAACACTTGTTGTCATCCTGACCGAGGAGCGTAGCGACCTCGCTCCGCTCAGGATGACACGCTGTCTTGAGGGTCTGCTGGATGCCCCACCCTTTCGCCCGGGCTTGGCGAAGGGTGGGAGCAGGTCTCTGCCGTCCCCGGGGGACTCGGATTCCTTTTCCACGCCTACCCACCGCTGAAGCGGTGGGCTATCTTCTTCCGCGCCCGGGGCGCTGGGGGTTGCGCCGGTCCATCCGACCGACCGAGTCCCCACATTACTCCCCATCACGTTGCGCAAAGGCCGAATTGACATTGCGCCAGTCCCGCATGCGGGACGAAAGAGCTTAGCCCAGGGCGGAAGCCCTGGGTAGGCTGGTTTAGTGAATTGTCGAGCCGGCTTCAGCCGGCGGCACAAAGGTGTTTTGTGCCGCCCCTGAAGGGGCTCGTGGAAATGACAAACTCGGGAGCGTTTGGACGCGGGCCTTAAGGCCCGCTCTACCGACGCACCCATCGCCGGAAACAACTCCGCATTGCGTAAACTACTGCAATGTCGAGTCCCATCCATCCCGCTGTGAAAGTTCCGATTTTCGAGACCGAGCGCCTCAAACTCCGCGGCCATCGCCTTGACGATTTCGCCTCCTCCGCCGCGATGTGGGCCGACCCCCAGGTCTATCGCCACGTCGGCGGCAAGCCCCATACCGAAGAGGAGTCATGGACGCGGCTGCTGCGCTACGTTGGACACTGGGCGCTGATGGGCTTCGGGTATTGGGTGGTGGAGGAGAAGGCAACCGGCAATTTTGCCGGCGAGATCGGGTTCGCCGACTACAAGCGCGACCTCCAGCCATCGCTCAAGGACGTGCCGGAAATCGGATGGGTGCTGGCCGCGCACGCCCACGGCAAAGGCTACGCGACCGAGGCGGTTCGCGCCGCGATCGCCTGGGGCGATGCGCACTTCGGGCCGCTGCGGACCGCCTGCATCATCCATCCTGAGAACCTTGCCTCCATTCGCGTCGCGGAGAAATGCGGATATCGCGAGCTCCAGCGCACGACCTATAAGGAACACGAGGTGATGATGTTTGTCCGCGAACCGGGCGCAGCAGTGTGATGCGGTTGCAGTCCGCGGACGGTAGAAGCGTCGCCGCGCCAGTCCCGCTACGCGGGACGAAAGAGCTTAGCCCAGGGCGGAAGCCCTGGGTAGGCTGGTCATGTGAATCCTGAGCCGGCTTCAGCCGGCGGCAACTCTGGTCTTTCCCACCTGGCAATTAAGTAGTGTTCATCATGAGTTCACGTTAAGTGAGTCTTAGCATTTCCGCAGGTGATGCAATAGCTTTCTAAGTGGAGGCCCGGCGGCTTCGCTAAAGATCCAAGCGACTCTCGGAGGTACTGAACGCCCTTTTCAATTCTTTCTCCGCAGACGTCGCACGTTCTGGGGACTCGCGCTTTTGTCAGTTTGAGCGTCTTGGCTACTTCATATTTCCTCATAACCGCGCACTCTAAGCTTCCTCTATTTCGCAGGACTCTGAGAGTTCTTCTAAGAACTCGGGCCTTAGGTACCGAACTAACGGGCCGGCTTCAGCCGGCGACACCTTCTGAACCTGCCGTCCCCGGGAGACTCGGGTTTCTTTCCCACGTCCACCCACCGTTGAAACGGTGGGCTATCACCTTCCGCGCCCGGGGCGCTGGGGTTGCGTCGAGTCATCCAACTAGCCGAGTCCCACAGTGTGAGACAGAGGTACATTTGATGCAACGATATCTTGGCATGGGCCGCAACCGCAGATCCCTCCGCTCGGACTAAAGTCCTCGGTCGGGATGACAAACATGGTGTGACGCCCCTACGGGGCTCGGATTAAATTAACGACGGTTTCCCAGCGCTTCCGCGCTGGGCTAATCAGTTTCGCCCTCCGGGCTGGTGCTTCGCGCGTTCCACTTCCCGCGACGTAGGTTTGAAGTGCCGGAACGGAACGCAGATCCCCTCGACTACGCTCGGGGCAGGCTCCTCCACTCGGAATAAATTCCTCGGTCGGGATGACAAGGCTTAGGGGAGCTTGCCTACGATTCAAGGTTTGTGCGCCTGGTCCGGCTGAGCGTAATATCCGGAGCGGGTTCGCGCCTCCAGTCCAGGTTTGGCGATCTTGACATCGAGCGCATGATACTCATTCGGCTCGCCTGCGGCAGCGCCATCAAAAGAGAGCACGTAAAAGGCGTTCGCGTCGTTCATACAGGTTGCGATCTCGCCCGCTAAATCGTTGCTTCCATTGAGAACCAGGCCTCCACTCTGGTAAGCAAGGACCTGCAATCCCAGATTGCCCACCCGTACATCTTTTGCGGTGGTCACGCCTTTTACGAAATCCTTATAGTAGGTCTTCAGCGGGCTGCCGCCAGTGCCCGCCGGATTGATGTTGTAAAGAGTAATGCGGGCCCGCCGCAGCCCAGTCGAAACCGAGACAACGGAGTGAAACAGCTTTTCCCGATCACTGGAGCTCAGTTCTTCCACGCGCGGGCTGGAGAGAAAGCTCCAACCCGGGCTAAGCCAGATGAGGAGTTTTCGTCCCGGCCGCTTCGCTTCGAAGTCGGTGATTTGGCCGAGCGCCCGAAGAGATAAATTCAGCCGTTCAGCGGCACCCTGAATTCCTTGCGACGCTTTGTTGTTGGTCAGAGTAACTTCGTTCTGTTTGAGCTGTGCAATCAGGGTCTTTGCGTCTTGCGAAGGCGCGCCTGCGTTTACTCCCGCATCGGTGAAGTAGAAGATGGATACAGGTAGGGTAAGCTTTCCACTGTTTTGATTCAGGAACTTTTCTATTTCCTCCCGCGCGCTGGTTTCGCCCTTAAACCTACTGTTGATTCCATCGACGAGCAAGATGACTTCTACCGGAGGGTCAGCCGTCGGGCCCGCTACCGCGTGAAAAGTGCTGATCGTCTGCGCTTGTTTGTTGTCCAGGAGCGCGAAGTCCTGCTGTTGCAGGCCTGGGAGGGGCTGTCCCGTGCGATCAGTTACCACAACATCGAGTGTGATAAGACGATTCGCAGCGCCAGCGGGGACAGATGCCGGGGCTTGCGGCTGAGCCGCAGGGCTACTGCTCTGGGCAAGTGCTGACAAACAACAAAAGCAGAATAGATAGATCCAGCCTTGGTACCTTGTCATGTCAACTAACCTCGCTGGTGTTTTGTCCTAGATAGGGCCCGATACTATCAAAATCGCTCTAGCTCATGCCCTGCGGCAGCGGACGGCTTGACCACTGGCGCTCCCAGGCAGGGACGGTAACGCGCTCGGCAACGAGAGCGGGTTTGCGTGCCCAGCAGACCAGACGCGTTCCGAATGGCAGATTGATGATGCGGATCAATTGCCGCTCGCAATCGAGTAGCGCGACCATTGCCGAGTTTGCCCACGCGGGTGTCTCAGCAGATTCACGGCGCCGCCCGATGGACTTCCTGAAGATGTTCTTGCCAACCCGTTCCACGATGGCAGGCAGAAATCCCGATGCGACCAGGTACGACACGCGGGAGATTTCGAAGCCGCAGTTGTTAAGCTTGCGCCGTAACTCGCTGGCAGTGTAACGGCGCTGATGACCGCGAGCCTCGTCGTCCTCACCCCAGAGCGCGGGATAGGCGGGAACGGTGAGGCACAACGAGCCGCCATCCTTCAGTACGCGGCGCATTTCGCGCAGGGCGATGAGGTCGTCCGGGAGGGTCTGCAGAATGTCGCCGGCGACGACAGCGTCGAAGGAATTCGAGGCCAACGCAAGTTCTTCGATGCGGGCGCAGAGCAGGTTCTCGCATCCTTGAAGCTGCTGGAAGGCCAGCACAGGCAGGGAACTGTGAACGTTGAGGACGCGCAGATAAGGTGAATCGGGAAACTCAATCTGGGCGGTGCAGCCAAGATCAAGAATGCGCGCTTCGCGCTTGTTGCGCACGGCCTGCACCACTGCATCGCGCAGCAGCTTGCGCCGCGCAATGTACCACCATGAAGAGCTGTCCCGGCGCAGGATCTCGAATTCGAGTTGAGTGTCCATCGAGCGGACCTCGGGTTTACTCGGGATCATTCTACGGGAAGCGAGGTGAGAAGGGCAGTTTCTCCTATTGGTTCGTTTTGCCGAGGCCACTAACGGCCGCCCTGAAGTAATCCAGCGACATCCGCAAACCGGCGCGTAGATCGATAGTCGGCTCCCATCCCAGCAGGCGTTCGGCTTTGCTGATGTCGGGACAGCGCTGTTTGGGATCGTCCTGCGGCAGCGGCTCGAATCGGATCTTGCTGCTTGAGCCTGTTACTTCGAGGACCAACTTGGCGCATCCCAGGATGGTGAACTCGCCGGGGTTACCGATGTTGGTTGGCTCATGCTCGCCGGATTTCGATAGCGCGAGAATCCCCGCGATCTCATCCGTCACGTAGCAGAAGCTGCGCGTCTGCGAACCGTCGCCGTAAACGGTGAGATCTTCGCCCAGCAGGGCTTGCTCCATGAAGTTGGAGATGACGCGGCCATCGTTGAGCTGCAGGCGCGGCCCGTAGGTATTAAAGATGCGCACGATGCGCGCGTCCACCTTGCGATAGCGGCGGTAGGCCATGGTTACCGCTTCGGCGAAGCGCTTCGATTCGTCGTACACCGAGCGCGGGCCAACGGGGTTGACATGTCCCCAGTAGCTTTCCTTCTGCGGATGCTCCAGCGGGTCGCCGTAACACTCGGAGGTGGAGGCCAGCAGAAACTTCGCGTTGTAGTTCGCCGCGAGGTCGAGGCAGTTCATCGAACCCAGCGAGCCGACCTGCAGGGTTTCGATACCGTGCTCGAGGTAGTCAACCGGGCTGGCGGGCGATGCGAAATGGAAGACGTATTCGACCTTGCCGCAATCAAAAGGTTGACAGACATCCTGTTGCAGGAATTCGAAGCGCGGCTCGTTGCCAAGATGCGCGATGTTCTGCAATCGTCCGGTCAATAGATTGTCGGCACAAACCACGGAGTGGCCTTCGCCGAGCAAGGCATCGCATAGATGCGAGCCGATGAAACCCGCGCCGCCGGTGACTAGTGCACGCATAATAGGTGCTTCGATGAAGTCCTAGACTACTGACCTGCGGGCATGGCCGCAAGCCTTGTGATGCCGGTCATAGCGGCAGCCGGCACTGCCTCGTATAATCGCGTGTCAATCGGAGACCGCAGAGCATTATGGCCGACCGCGCAGCAGACCTTCTTATTATTGGTGCCGGGATTGTTGGATTAGCGACCGCCCTGGAAGCGAGCCGGCGTTTCCCCGGCATGCACATTCTCGTCGTGGAGAAGGAAGATCATGTCGCCGCACACCAGACTGGGCACAACAGCGGGGTCATCCACTCCGGCCTCTATTACAAGACCGGCTCGCTGAAGGCGCGTAACTGCGTGGCCGGCGCTGTGTCCATGAAGCGCTTCTGCGCAGAGCAGGGCGTTCCGTTCGAGGAGTGCGGCAAACTGGTGGTCGCGACCAGTCCGGAGCAGGTTCCGCGGCTGGAGCAATTGCATCAGCGCGGGATTGCAAATGGCGTGCCGGGACTGCGCATGCTCGGACCGGAGGAGTTTCGCGAGATCGAGCCGCACTGCGCCGGTATCCGGGCTTTGCAGGTTCCAACCACAGGCATCGTTGACTACACCGTCGTGGCTAACAAATATGCCGAGCTCATCGAGCGGGCCGGTGGCGCGATCGTGCTCGACGCGAAGGTCATGGGCCTGCACGAAGACGGGCAAACGAACGTCGTGGAAACCAGGGCGGGAGATTTCCGGGCGCGATATGTCATCAACTGCGCCGGACTCTACAGCGATGCGGTTGCGCGGATGGCAGGCGTACACACCGATTTGGAGATTGTGCCCTTTCGCGGCGAGTACTACGAGGTGAAGCCCGAGTGCCGCCATCTGGTGAAGGCGCTCATCTATCCGGTGCCTGATCCGCGGTTCCCGTTCCTCGGCGTTCACTTCACACGACGTGTGAATGGCAGCGTGGAGGCGGGCCCGAATGCACTGCTGGCGTTACGGCGCGAGGGCTACACCGGCGCGGGCGTCGATCTCGGCGAGGCAAAGGAGATGCTGGAGTTTCCCGGCTTCTGGAAGATGGCGCGCAAGTATTGGCGGATGGGCCTGGCCGAACAATACCGGTCGTGGGTGAAAGCTGCGTTCGTCAAGTCGCTACAACAGATGGTGCCGGAGCTACAGGAACCGGACCTCGCGCCGGGCGGTTCAGGCGTTCGCGCGCAGGCGGTGGACAGGAACGGGAATCTGCTCGACGACTTCCACTTTGTGCGCAGCGGAAGCATGATCCACGTTTGCAATGTGCCTTCGCCGGCAGCAACCGCGTCGCTCGAGATTGGCAAAGAGATCGTTGACATGCTGGTGGAGCAGTTCGAGCTGGCGCCGAAGGGCGCGGAATCCGGTTACACATTGAGAACAGGCGGCTGGGAAGCTCGATAAATTAGACGATTCCACCGTCAAAATCCATTGCGGTCCAACTGTCCCGGAAACAGTCCTTTGGTATCCGGATCTTTTTTGTCGTCCTTATCTTTCCCCCAAGTCCAGTACATGCCCGCATAGGCATAATTTTCCGTTTGTCCGGCTACCGAGTGACCATAGCAAAACAGGAACTGCTCACCGGGGTGGTGCTTGAAGTGGTAGTACCCTCCCACGTCAACCAAGGTGGAAGCCTGGGTTTGTGGCGTTGCACTTCCCTCCCGCCCATGGACGAAGACCTCCGCGCCCAACTCAAGCCTCTCGCTGAGTTCTTTCTTCACCAGCCAGCCGGTGTAGGGAAAGTTGCGATACCCGGTTTGCGGCACCACCTCATAACCCGCGCCGCCGTCAAACGTCCACTTGCCCACGTTCTTTTGCAGCCAGATCGGTAGCTTGTACCAGACCTTGCCCACGCCCAGTCCTTTCTGGTAGTTGCCGGTCGGTATTTCGAACATCGTGAAGCTGCCAATCTGTGGAAAGTGTTTACTCTCTTTAATAAACGCGATCTTCACCCCCAATTCCATATCCGTCAGTCCAAACTCAGTCGGCCCGCTTCCGCTAGGCAGATACACGGGATTGTTGGAGGGCGCTACCACGCCGAACGGCAATATCGCGTGGAGTTGTACGCGAGGGAGTGCACCCCAGTTGAACTCGAATGCTGGGCCCGAAGAGTCGATTTCTACGGGTGTTCCGTCCGCCGAGCCGAATATATAGAACTCGTAATGGTGCAAGTCCACAGGCACGGGATCATCAGTCTGGTACGGCGGTCCCTGCGCCCACAGTTTCGATCCAGTCAGAATCACGAGCAAGAATATCGCTGCGGTCACGCATGTGGGGCGAGTCCTCATCGGCATATGCGCGGCGACCTGAGAAGGTTTCGATGTGCTGAGTGCTGTTCCGTCCATCCCCAGGACCTCAGCGACCCAAGCGTTATCGCCGGAACGTACCCATATACTCCGCTTCTCCCAAAACGTGTCCCTTCATCGCGGTGTCAAGTTCCTGGCGCGTCGCTCCGGGCGCGAGGTTGAGCGTCGCATCGAGAGCATACAAGCGGAAAAAGTAGCGGTGCGCATTGCCCGGCGGCGGACACGGCCCGTTGTAGCCAATTTTCCTGAAGTCGTTGCGGCCCTGGCGGGCGCCCGTGTCAAGTTGCTCGCGCTTTGGCACACCTTCGGGAAGAGAGTGCGTGTTCGCTGGCAAATTCCAAAGCACCCAGTGCATCCATGTTCCCACGGGAGCATCGGGGTCATCCATGATGAGAGCGTAGCCGGCAGTCTTCGCGGGCGGACCGCTCCACTCCAGCGGAGGCGACACATCAGGACCTTCGCAGGTAAGTTTCTTTGGAATTTCGGCGCCAGCGGCGAACGCGGAACTCTTCAGGGTGAATGGCATTGGTGCACCTCCTCCCGCAGATTCGTTTAGTTCTTCCGCAACCACACAGGCGACGAAAGTCACCAACAGGATGGTGAGAGCCGCCAGCGTTCGTCTGATTCTCATCGCACGCGCCCCAATCGGCGCACGGCGGTGAATGGCACATTGGTAGTTACGGGCATCGGCAGTATTGTAAGGCAAGTTGCAAAACGGTGGCGCGCAGAGCGAACTGGCGATAACATCGTCGTGCGGTCCATCGGAATCGGCGGAGAGTTCTCATGGCTGCTGTCATTTCTTTGCGCGACATCGTTGAAGCTCTTGACCTCCAGAGCGACGAGCTAAGTTCCTACCTCGATCCCGACTCGGGCGAGATCATCACATTCAATGAGGAAGAAGCGGGTATCGCTGTGCGCGGCGATTGGGCGCGCGCGCCGGATTGGATGCGTGCGTCCCTGCCCAAGATCAAGCGGGCGCTCGAAGACGACCGCATACTGGCGCTACCTGACCGGGTGCACATCGACGAGTGGCGAATGATGCAGGACTTCGCCGACCAACAAGACAACTGTCACTGCCGGGCCGCACTGTCGGACGCTGTCCATGGAAGCGGTGCATTTCGCCTCTTTCGGCGTACCATCGAGCAACTCGGCATCGAAGAGCAATGGCAGCGTTACCGCGACAAAGCCATAGAGCGTGTCGCCCGCGACTGGCTGGAGGAAAACAGACTTCAATACCGATGACTGACACGATTACACGAGAAATGCCGCGCAAAGTAGCGCGCCGAAGAGCAGCGCTTGCACCAGTTCGCTGAAGCCGAGTTTGTGTACATCCAATGGTTGCCGGCCGCGGATGAACCACAAAGTTCCGCGTAACAGTACCGGAACGAACGCGAGGGCGATCGCAGTCGGAAACAGGCGGAACCGGCACGCCGCGAGAATGGCGCCGATGAGCACAACTTGTCCGGCGAGGAAGGGAAGTCCCTGCTGCAGCTTTTCGTCTATGCTGACGGCGCGGCTGGAGCGGATGCGCACCTGCACGAAGTGAATCTGGTTGCCGGCGAACAGCCAGTTCGCCAGCCAAAGCGCGAGAGCGATGTGGTCAAGTTTCCCGGTTGCGACGTAGTACGCGCCCGCCGCCGTGGATGTGAGCCCGACCGCGCCGATAACTTGTGCCGGCATTCGCCCCTTGCGGCCCAGCTTCTTCACCGCGGCTTGTACCCCGAATGCGAGCGCCGCGACCGCGGCGATAAGCAGCAGGCCCGCATTGCGGCCATTCCACAGGAGCGCCACAACACTGGCTGTGGCGAGCAAGCCGATGCCGATCATCACCCTGAGCACAAACGCGCGCTCTTGCGGTGTTTGTGCCTTGACAGCGGAGGTCCCAAGCCAGGCTTCTATGGGCGTGCGCAGCCAGAACAGCGACATCGCGGCAATGATGAACAATGTGAGCGAGGCGACGTTGATGCCTGATGGCAGCGCAACGATTGCGCCCGTCGTCAGCGGAACCAGCATCATGCCCCACGCGCCATGCTCGCGCGGAATGACCATAGTTCTTAGGCGTGAATTCGGTAGTGTGCTGATGTGTGCGGCCATGCCTTGATGCTAGCCAGAAACGCAGCGGTTGGCTGTGACCAAAGTCATGCCTGCGGTTTGCCGATGGCGCTTTCGCGAATCATTTTGTTCGAGGTGCCGGGCTCGTACACGCAGAATGGCTCCTCGGCCAGGAAGTCTCCGGTGGCGGCGAAGGCACGCGCGCGGCATCCCATGCAAACGTGGCGGAACTCGCAGCATCCGCACTTGCCTTTCAGGTTGTCGTCGTCGCGCAGCGCGTCAAATACGGCGGAGTTGTTCCAGATATCGGCAAAGCTCTGTTTGCGCAGGTCGCCGGCCAGCGCCGGCAGATATCCGCAGGGGAAGACCTCGCCTTCGTGCGAGAGGAAGCAGACGCCGGTCCCGGCCAGGCAGCCTTTGGTCATGGCGTTCATGTCGCCGGGATGTCCGCCCGGGTGTCCGGTATGGCCCACAAGCGGGCCGCCACCCGGCTTCAGGGAGATTCCGGTAGAACCAGGCATGGTCATGTCGGTAGGGCCGATGTCGCTGGTAGCGGCCGGCTTCGGTGCAGGCTGCGCCCGACCTGCAAGGCGATCGGCAGCCTTGCGCTGGCGGGCGACGCGGAAGTAGTGCGGCGCGCAGGTGGCCTTCAGCTCGATGCCGCCTTCCAGCGACTGATCGTAAAACCAGTTCAGCATCCGTTCGTATTCATCCGGCGGGACCATCTGCTCGGCAGCGATGTCGACACCGCAGCCTACCGGCACCAGCAGGAAGGTATGCAACGCGTCAGCGCCGAGGCTGCGCGCGAGGTCAAGCACCGCGGGCAACTGGTGCGCGTTGTGGCGCGCGATGGTGGTGTTGATCTGGACGGAGACCCCGATTGCCTGCAGGTTCTTCATGCCGTAGATTGCTGCATCGAACGCGCCTGGAATGCCGCGGAAGGTATCGTGCGTGGTGGCGTCCGAGCCATCGAGTGAAATCGAAACGCGCTTGATGCCGGCGTCTTTGATCTTCTGCGCGACGTCTTTCGTCACCAGAGTGCCGTTGGTCGCAAGCGCTACGCGGAGGCCGCGACTGGTGCCGTATTTGGCGAGTTCGAAAATATCAGCGCGATAGAGCGGTTCGCCACCGCTGAGCACGAGGATCGGGTTGCCGAAATCGGCAATCTGGGAGATGATGTCGAGCGCTTTCTCGGTTGGCAGGTCGTTGGGCGACATCAACTCGGTCGCCGTGGCACGGCAATGGATGCAGCGCAGGTTGCAGCCCTTGGTCACTTCCCAGAAAATCAGCCGCGGCGTGTACTCTTTCTTGCCGGCCGGATGCGTGCTGCCATTACCTTGTGTCATTGTTGTTTCCTCTCCCCGCGCTGGGTGCCCCCATTCTTTCGGCCCGCTTTTGGCGAAAGGGTGGGAGCCGACTTCGGCTCAACTATCCTACCTCAACGATAGGATTTCGATGACCCAAGGGGCCGTGAGTGGCATCACTAGGGCCTGTGATGTATGTCACTCCGGGGAGCGCAGAATTACGGCCCGACCCCTCCGCTGTGGCAGTCGGAGCAGTTCACCGCAGTCAAGTCGCCGATGTCCACTGGATGCTTGAAGGGCTGAACCGGCAGCGACGCAACCTGAGTGCCGCTTTCCTGCTGCTCCAGGACCGTGTGGCACGAGTTGCAGTCCTTGCTGATAACTTTGCCTTCCTTGCTCACATGGTTGCCGTCGTGGCAGCGGAAACATCCCTGGAAGTAGAAGTGACCAATATTGTTGGGATGGGTCTTCCAATTGAGGTTCATCTCGGGGAAGAACGTGGTGCTGTAGATGCGTTGCAGTTCGACAACGGCCGCGTTGATGCTGGCCGCCTTATCCAATGCGATCTGCGGATACTTCTCCTGGTAAAACCTCGTAATGTTTCCGGCGATGGCTTTCTGCGCGTCGGCGGAGGTCTTGTAATCGGCGGTCAGCACCTGCACGCCCTGCTGCTTGATGAAGGGCAGCGTGGCATCGATGGCATGGCCGCTGATGCCGCGGTCTACGGAAAGATCGGGCGGCACGTAGATGTGCGACGGGCGATTATGGCAGTCGATGCAGTCCATGCGGTGCTTATCGGCCTTGTCAATCTGGGCCTGAGTGGGAGCGCCGTCTTTCACGATGTAGTCGGTCACCTTACCGCTCTCGTCTTCCGTGCGCACCCAGGGAATTACCTGCCGCTGCTCATCGGTCGCGAAGTAGGTGATCTTGTTGGCGATGTTCATGTGCCAGTGAATTCCCCCACCGGCCTGGCCCAGCAAGGGATCACCGCCTCCGGTCTTGATCAACATGCGGATTACGCGGGGCGTGTTCTGCTCGTCGGTGCCGTAATGGGTAAAGTTCTTGAGCTGGGCACCCCAAAACTTCCTTGGCCAGTGGCACTGCTCGCAGGTATCCTGCGCGGGGCGCAAGTTGTGGACTGGCGTAGGGATCGGCCGGGGATAGGTTCCAAGAGCGGTGTAATACACCTGGCGGATGCCGGAGAGTTTCGATTTCACGTACCAACTGGCGCCTGATCCCACGTGACATTCGACGCAGGGCACACGGGCATGGGGAGAGGCTTTATAAGCCGTGAACTCGGGGTGCATGACGCTGTGGCAGAGCTGGCCGCAGAAATCCACCGAATCGGTGAACTCGTAGGCCTTGTAGCTGCCGACCGCGCTGATCAGCGAAAAGATCACGATGAAGCTGAGGACAAAGGCGAATGTACTGCGTTGCGCAGGATTGTTGAGATCGAGCTTCGCGAAATGGAACGGCGCACCCACGTGGCGCAGCCGCCGCCGCCGCTCGACCACCATTCCGATGGGGACCAGGATGAGGCCGAAGACCATAATCGCCGGCGCCACCATGTAGGCCAGAATGCCGATGTAGGGAGACGGATGGCTGGCGAGGACATCAATCAGCACCAGCAGAACAATGTTGACAAAAGCAACGGCAGCCAGCGCCAAGCCGATCAGGCTGATGGGATTGCGGATAAGGTTCTTCGAAATAGGCGGATGATCGCGTAGAGGATCTCTCTGCGTGTCCTCAGTCATTTATGTAGTTGTCCCTTCTTTGCCTTACCCCAGCGCAAATCATGCACATTCGGTGTTGCGAATCACAACAATAGAATCGCGGCGCAAGAAAGACAACCGAACTGCCGCTTATCTCACCCCAAAGTTGTAAGCGGTTCTTCAGCTTCGCCATCTTGCTAGTGAGAAGGTTTCCGAACTGCCTTACCCGGGAAACTCGGGTAAAGCGGGCCTTCAGGCCCGCGTCCAGGCTATACCTCCGAGTTCGGGCTTTCAGCCCGCTGCGACGAGGGGGGTGAAAGCCGCATAGGAAAAAACGGCGCTGACGCGGCGCTCAAGCGCCGCTCTATCCGACCCCGGATACGCCAATCATAAAACCTCTCCAGGCGGTCACTTGCGACTACCTGCAGGCTCGACTTGTTCCTCTGCCTCGGCCTCTGCCCCGGCCGATTGTGCTTCTCCTTCGGATCCCGTGGCTTTTTCGATGGCAACCAGGTCCAGCGGATGCTCATGCTCGTAGTGTTCGATGGACATCTTGCCGTCGTACCACGCCCAGTTCATGGGGTAGGCATCGGGATCGAAAATCACACCGTACAAGTGCCACACTACGATGGCAAGCGTGGCCAAAATAGCTTCGTACCAGTGGATGGTGAGGGCGACATCGACCCACCAGCCCGGGACCGTACTGCCGACGCCGACTTTGAACCAGGCCATTAGTCCGGTGCCGGCCATCACGAACATGCCCCAGACCAGCGCCCAGTACTCGGCCTTCTCGGCGTAGGTGAAGCGCCGGAACAATGGACGCTGCTCGCTGGCGCCGAGGTAGTAGCGGAATGCGTCACGTACATCGGTGACATCCTTCCAGTCGGGCAGCATGTCCTTAATCAGCTGGCGACCGTCGGGTTTCGTGATGAGATACCAGATGTGATACAGGCTGACGACAATCAGCACCACGCCTGCGACCCGGTGCACGATGCTGCGCACCGCTTCTTTGACAAAGATGATGCCCAGCCATGACGACGGGTAGTGCAGCGCAAAGCCTGTCAATACCAGAGTGAAGAAACTGGTGAGCAGGAGCACATGTTGGATGCGCTGTTCCACCGTCATGCGGAAAAGGATCCGCGGCTGGCCAATGCGGTGCAGGATCAGCTTCTTACGGAAGACGATCAGGTTATGCAACACCATGCCGCCGATGACGGCAAAGATCATCCAGATATAGAACTTGCTGATGTAGGCGATGACTTTGCTGCCGAAATCAGCTTTCGCAGCGGCGCCGTCCAAATGCACCTTGCTGGTGATGAACTTGTTGTTGGCGCCGGGATGACATTGCCCGCAAGTCTTGGCTAGGTTGGCGTGATTGATGGTGGAACGCGGGTCCGACGACGGCAGGATGTTGTGCACGCCGTGGCAACTGGAGCAATTGGCCACCGTCGCCGAGCCAACTCGCGAGGCCATCCCGTGATAGCTGGAGAGATAACTGGACACGCGGTTCCCAGGAACGCCAAATTCAGCAGAGAGCTTCACACTGCCGTGGCAGGCTCCGCAGGTGTTTTGCACGTTGCCCACAGCGACCGCCGAATTCGGGTCGTTTGGGGCCTTGATGGTGTGGATGCCGTGGCAGTCGGTACAAACCGGCGCCTGCCAGTTGCCGCGACCGATTGCTTCACCGTGGACACTCTGCATGTATTCCTGCTTGACGTTGTTGTGGCACCTGGCGCAAGTCAGGGGGACGTTGAACTTGGCGATCGGTGATTTCGGATCGGTGGCGGCGAGGATATCGTGTTCACCGTGACAATCGGTGCAGACCGCGGCCTTCCCCGATCCACCGGAGACCGCCTTGCCGTGAACGCTTTGTTCGTACGAGTTAAAGGGGGCGGAACTGACTCCGCTCGACGCCATGACAAGCGCTTGCTTATGGCAGGCGCCGCAGGTCTCTGGAATATTGCCGTGCGCTACTTTGGATTTCGGGTCGCTGCCCGGCAGGATGGTATGCACGTTGCCGTGGCAGTCCTGGCACTTGGCCACGTTGGTGTTGCCGCCGGCCGCCGCCTTGGCATGGATACCGTGATCGTAGGCGGCTTGCTGATCGGCATGGCAGGTGGCGCAGACCGGCTTGGCGGGAGCGGGATCGTGCGGGACCGCCTTGACGTCTTTGTGGCAATCCGTACAGGTAAACATGCTGTGGATTGACGCCTTGAAAGCAGCATCATCCACGTGCAAGCTGACTTGCTTTCCGTTTTCCTCTTTAGTGAGAGAGGAATCGTTATGGCAAGCCAGGCAATCCTCGTTGCTCATCTTCGGGGTCTTGGGAGCGGCCAAGACCATCGCTGGGAGCAGCAAAACAAGTGCAACAATCCAACTGTAACGCTTCACCGAATCCTCGCTTTCGTGTGGAAGCACCGGGCTTCAGCCCGGTGAATACGTGACGCCTCAAATCCAGGGCTTTAGCCCCGGCGCCGGGGCTGAAGCCCTCTTACTTTGCTTCCTCAATCCGCCGGGCTCAAGCCCGGCGCTTCCACCTACCGATATGCGAACAACATTGCATAAATAATCCAAACCACCACGCTCAGACCGATGGTTAGTGCAATCCAGGCAAACGCCCGGATACCCTTGACCACGATGGCGGGTTGCGGTTCCTCAAGGTGCTTTTCCAATTCACCACTGGCGACCAGCGCTGCGTATTCCCGGGGTTTGTCACGCCTCAACTCCGCCAGCGGCATGTGGCCGGTGAAGATGGTAGTGTCCATGGGGAACTTTTCAGGGCGCAGGTGAGTGTTAAAGAAGTGCACCGTGAAGATGAAACCAGTGGCCAGCAGGGCCTCGTCGCTGTGGATGATGGTGGCGACGTTTATGAACGAACCCGGAATAAACCGGGTGAAGAAAACCGGGAACCAGAGGGTCAATCCGGTGGAACCGATGACCACAATTCCCCAGAACACCGCGAAGTAATCGAACTTCTCCCAGTAGGTCCAGCGCCCGTACTCCGGCCGTGGTCCCTTGCCCACAAACCACTTCATAGTGCCTACGAATTCCTGACCATCGCGCTTGGTCGGCAGTAGGGTGTTCGGCCCGAGAAGAATTGAGCGCCAGGAGCTTTGGGTGTGCCGCTTGTTCTGGATAAGTCCCACGACATGCGCAATGAAAGTCCCGAACATGACGACAGCGGCGAAGCGGTGGATATAGCCTGCGGTCTCGAATCCGCCCAGAAAGCGCGCCAGCCTCGCGGCCCAGGGAGTGTAGGAAAACTTCAAGGAAAGGCCGGTCAATGCCAGCGTCAGAAAACTGCAAATCATGCAGGCGTGCAGGATCCGGTAGTGGTGCGGAAAACGCACGAATTCGCGATGGTCCGGTTTCGGCCGTATCACGACGCCCGTATTACGGGGCTCTTGCACTACTGGCGCCTCAACTTCCTGCGTAGCGTGGGGCACGGTCGTCATACTTTGCCTCCCGGTTCGCTGGGAGGTTGCGAAGAGGATTCGCCGGCTTCGGCCTCCCGGGCCTCTTCAGCCTCCCGCGCTTCTTCGGCCTTGAGTTCGCGACGCATCTGCAAGGCCCGCGGCAGCCAGAGTATGGTGTGCAGCCCGCCGATGGTAAATGTGCCCAGGAGCAGCGCGGTCATTCCCCAGAAGGTGTAATACAGGAACGGGAACTTCTTGGGATCGTGGTGCGTGGCATGAGTGAGATATCCGGCAAATCGCCGTGTGGCGTCGGCGTGACATTTCTGGCAGGTGCCGACGACGTTGGCGCGGCTCAAGTGCGAATTCGGGTCAGCCACCTTCAAGATGTCGTGCGCCCCGTGGCAGTCATAGCACTTTGCCGTCTTGGTGTAGCCCAGCTTGGAGACTTTGCCGTGATAGGTATCGAAGTAGGTCTTGGCAATTTCCCCGTGGCAGCGCCCGCAGGTGGTCATGATGTCAAGCTTGAATCCATCCTGATCGGTGCGGCGAATAGAGTGTGCCGTGTGGCAATCATTACAAACCGGCAGCGGCTGGTTGGTCTTGGTTACTGTCGCCGAATGGATGCTCTGCACAAATTGCTCTTCGATGCCGTGGTGGCAGGCGCCGCAGGTCGCTGGTACGTTCTTCGGATTGACCGTCGAATCGGGATCGGAGGCCGGCAGTTCGCGATGCGCCGTGTGACAACTGGTGCAGGTCGCCGTTACCGTCAGGCCGCTCTTCAGCAGGCCCTTACCGTGGATGCTCTCGGTGTAACGCGGGATGATCTCATGCTCCGTGCCGGTATAAAGCAGGGCAGCCTTCTGGCCTTCGCGGTGGCACTTGGCGCAAAGATCGGGCACGTTGGTGGCGAACGTCAGTGACTCCGGGTTGTGCTTGCCGAGCACATGATGGGTGCCATGGCAATCCTTGCAGAACGGAGCGTTGGGATCGCCTCTGGCATGCATCTGGCCGTGGGTGCTGCGCTGATACTGCTGTCCGACCTCCGCATGGCAGGCGGTGCAATCCACCTTGTGGGTGATGGTCTTGCAGGGACGCACATGCGACGCGTTCACTTCCGAGTGACATTGACTGCAGGCCACCTTCGCGTGCCGTGAGCCGGCCACATCACTGACGCTCACCAGCATGGACCGGCCATCCGCCGACTTGAGGCTCGCGTTGGTGTGGCAGCGCATGCAATCGGCGTCGGCCATGCCTTGGGAGTAGAAAGCATTGCGCACTTTGTGCGGCTGGTGACAGTCAATGCAGGCGGGGAGAGTGTTGGCTTGTTTCTCCCAAAGTTCGCCGCGGATGGTCTTGCGATGCACCAGCTCGATGTTGGCGTGGCACTTGGTACAAGTAGCGGCGATATTGCGCCGATTGATGGACGAATTCGGATCATTGTGCGGCAGGATCGAGTGGGCGGTGTGGCACGAGGCGCAGTTGGCCGCCACTACCAGGCCTTTCTTCAGCAAGCCTTCGCCGTGGATGCTCTCGGTATAGTTCTCCAGGATGTCGTGCTGCCCGATGTTGCGGTTCGCCTGCACCGGCGTGCCTTCCTGGTGGCACTGCCCGCAGACGAATGGCACTTTCATCGCCGCCACCGACGAACGCGGGTCCTTTACCGGCAGGATGTCGTGATTACCGTGGCAGTTTACGCAGCGCGGCGCCAGGGCATCGCCGCGAGCGACCGCTTTACCGTGCAACGACTTGGCGTGCTGTGCCGCCTCATCACTGTGACAGGAACCGCAGTTGACTTTGGCCAGCGGCGTGGAGTGCGGCAGGTCCTTGCCATCCAGATCGGCGTGGCAGGAGGTGCACTGCAGCGAACCGTGAATGGATCCGGCGAACTTCTTCTGGTCCACGAAGAGGGAGACCGTCCGATTGCCGCGCTTGGTGGAAAGCGATTTGTCGCTGTGGCAGGCCAGACAGTCGTCAGTGGTGGGTCCGGGGGCGGTTGTCGCTGCCGCCCCTGTCGAGAGCAGCAAGGCAATAACGAAAACCAGACCGCAACGCTTCACCGGAACTCCTCGCTTTGGCCCGCGCGACGCTTTGCCGGGCAACATTCAACGATGGCTGACAAGCGAGGAAGAGACAATGCGTGGCCTCACAGGCGGACGTGATAGGGGTCACACGACCGTGTGCTGTATGAACCTTGACGTGCGGAAAGCGACGCCAATGAGGGTTTTCTAGCAGGGTATATACGGCACGGCAGAGACGAATCAGAAAGCGTAGCGCAGCGCGAGCGTCGTGTTATTGGCGTGAAAATAGCGGGGAGCGGTCGGCCCCACGAATGAGCCTTCGCTGTACTGGTAGTAGTTCCAGCCGGCCTTGAAGGTCACGTTCTTATAGACACCGACATCGACGGCAGCCAGCGGTGTCTGATAAGTGGAGGAAAGCGGTCCCAAGGGCAGCAGCGGATTGAACGATGTTGTGTTGCCCTGGTTGTCCACCACGGTATAACCCAAGCGCATGTGAACCCGCTCAATTGGTATCAACATCAACGCTATATAGCCGTACTGGGTGTGGGTCTGGTAAACGCCGTAGGTCTCCATGAGGGTGGAGTCAAGGGCACAAGTATAGGAGCCTGGTGGAACCACCGCGCCTTCGAAGCAGACATTGGCATTCTGCTGAATGGCGTCAAAGTTATACGCCAGGTCGATTCCCCAACGAGGGTTGGGAGTAATGGTAGCGTTGACCATGGTGCTGTAGTTGTGCTGGCTGTAACCGTTACCGTCGTTTTTGTTCTGGCCCCACTGGTAAATGAAGTTGCCGCCCACGGTCAGCCAGGGGCGAGGGGCGTAGGAGACGTTGCTATTGACGTTGAAGAAAGTCGTGGGATCGGTGCGATAAATCCAGTTATCAGCGCTGCCAACTTGAGCGTTGAAGTTGGCACGCAAAGTTCCTTTACGGTACCAGAAGCCCAGAACTTCGGTATTGCGGTTGATCTCGGTGGTCGGGTTGCCCCAGGGCGCGATCACTCCGGTGAAAGTGCAGCTGCCGTCCGGGTTCAGCGGAAGTCCCGCACAGTTCCCGCGATTGGGTAGGTTGGGATAGTAAATATCGCCCAGCGCGGTTTGAGAGCTGTTGCCCGGCTGAATGATGTAGTTCGCCCAGACGAGACCGAGGCGTACGCCAAAGTTGCGCGAAAGGTCGTACTGCAACTGGAAATCATTCTGCAACGTCCTTTGGCCGATCATGTTGAGGTAGGATTCGTTGATGATGTCGGCAGGCGAGCTTGAGCTGTGCAACAGGGTCGTGGGCGGAAAAGTAGCGATGGAAGTGAGCAGCGTGGCAGAGCCCGCGCTTGCGGCGGTGAAGTAATTGGCCTGCAGGTTCAGGTAATCGCCGGCCACGCTGAAATTGCGGTAGCGGAAAGTCTCGACCAGGCGAAGTTTGTCGGTGACATGAAACGTTGCCGAGGCATCGGCGGAAGACGAGTTCCACTTGGCGTTCGAGTTGCTGCCGGCCGTCGTGTAACCCAGGGTCGCGCTGCGGGTGATCAGTCCAGTGAAATTTTCTGTAAACGGAGTGCTCGAGCCGGCATGGCTGTACTGATACTGGCCGTTGAAATCCAACCACTTCAGCGACGACGACTTCAGATTAATCTGCTCCGTCGGAATAAACGTATTGATGTGCTGGTCCAAGCCGTATGTGAAGTAGCCATTGCAGGAGGGATTGGCGACCCCGTTCGTCAGCGGCGCGCTGCACGGGCTGCCGCTGTTGAACCAGGGAAGTCCGAAGGTCACGGTTTGTCCGTTGGACAGCGGCCACGAATTAAAGGTATTCAGCCCGGTGGTGGCACCACCGAAATAGTACTGCAGCAACTGCGTGTAACTGAGCGTGGTCTTCTTATTCACGCGGAAATCAGCGCCGAAGCGCCAGCCGTTCAGGGTGTTGTCCCAGTTCTGGTTGGTGAGCGCTTCGGTGCCCTCGTGAACGCTGCTGAACGACGGCCCGATGATGCGGTTGCGGTTGTAATCCACGCGAAACGACACGCGGTGCATGGGCAGGACCACGAGGTCGAAGTTGTACAGGTTCTGCCTATCGAAATAGCTATGGGGCGAGGCGAGAATCGGAATAAAGGGCGACCCTCCGCTGGGCGGGTTCAGCGGATTGGCGAACAGATCGTAGTCGAAATAATTCTGCATGTGCTGGTAGCTGCCGCTGAAGGTGTACCAGCCGTACTTGGCCACCCGTAACCGGGCCGCCTGCTCGGGATCGCCGCCCCATCCGAAGCTGTTGAAGGTCAGAGTGTCGAAAACGTCCTGATGGGAAAGCGACTGCATGGTGAGCGATTGCTCGAGAATACGCGCGCCGGATTGATAGTTGACCAGCGTGTCATACATCGGCTGGCTTCCGGAGACCTCCGAGATGCGGCCACCGATTTCAATCGACTGGGTCACGCGAAAGCCGCCGATCTCCTTTCCTTCATCGGGGCCTGATGAAGGGCTGGGAGAAGTGGGAGGTGGCGTCTGTCCCGAGCTCTGGGCGAATGTGCTGCTCATTAGGAACAGGCAAATCGCGATCAGGGCCAGCCCAAAAGAATAAGCGCCGAGATTCCTTTGCAGAGCCATTGGCAGCCTCCCAACTACCGGAAGAACACCGGATCGAAGTTGGAACCGTGGATTTGGGTGTGGCACAAAGTGCACGCCTGGTACTTGGTGTTCTGGTTGTGAGCCGGTCCCATGGGCTGACCCGCTGCTCCATTCGTATTGGGTGTATGACACTGAAGGCAAAGAAAGTTGACGTTGTTGACCCGAAGCAAACGCGGATTGGTGGAACCGTGCGGTGTATGGCACGACAGACAACTATCGTCGGTCTTTACCGGGGCGTGTTCGAAGACGAATGGTCCCATGGTGTCGGTGTGGCACTTGGTGCAAACCGCGAATTGACCGGCGGCGGCACGCACCTGGTGACCGACTTCTGACCCATGGGGATTATGACAGTCGCTGCACTGAATGAGTCCCACATCCACGCGGTGGCGATAGGGCCGGGCAAATTCGGCCCTTTGTGCGGCATGACATCCATAGCACAAAGCAGTCTGCGGCTTTGCCAACATGAAATTGACGTCAGTGGAACCGTGAGGGTTGTGACAGCTCGTGCAGCTGACGCCATTTGCAAGGTGTTCGGACTTGGAGAAGTTCTGCGTCTCCAGGCTGGATTGGTGGCACTTCGTGCAGATAGCTGCCGTCTCCGCTGGGCTTAGGTTCTCGAAGCGAACGATCTTGGTAACATCGCCGCCACCGTCAACATGGGCCTGCGCGGGACCGTGGCAGCCCTGGCATCCGTGCTGCTCGCCCTTAAGCAATGCTCTGTGCGGAGTATTAGCGAAGTGCTTGTCCCAGACCTCTTGGTGACAGGTCTTGCAAACCTCGGTGTCGGCGTATTGTCCGGCGGTGGACCCCGGAAGCGCGGCAGACGTCTGCGGACTTGTGTTGCCTGCGTGTTCCTGTGGGGCTTGGGCGATCAGGCGCAGCGCGATTAGAGACGCGGCCAAGAACAGCGGGATCGATCGGCAGCCGTTGAGAGTCATCTTTGCTCCTGAACAGCTCTTTGCGCAATAGCTCGGAATCCCGGGTCAGGCTTGGTCCAAAGCCCTAGCGCGGCCAACGCTAGTTAATTTTCGACATATTAGTCCAAAACATACTCGCGCGTAAATACCCGACCGGCGATTTGTGTTAAGAATTGGGCAGGTCTGGCCAGATGCGGACTAGGCCACGGCACGTGTGTCGCGCGGCGTGTCCACCGTCAGCGTAGAAATCCAAGCGGTTAGATCACCATGGCGCGAGGACGGAACGAGATACGGCCATGACGACAGTGTCCTGTCGAGATGTTACGAACACGCTCATAGGCGCCGTGCAGTTCCTGGCTCAACATATGGACGACCTGCAAACAGATGCCCGTGTGCTCGCGCAGGAACTTCATCAGCTCTTTTCGGCGGATGAAAACCACCTGTGAGTTATCCAGCAACTCCGCGGTAATCTCGTAGGGGGTGTTGGAAAGGGCAGCGCCTATCCCCAATACTTCTCCGGGCCCGGCTATACGCAAAGTGAGACGCCTACCAGTGTCGGAGCAGATGGTGAGCTTGGCGCGGCCATCGCAAAGGATGTAAATGCCGCGAACTGGCCGCCCCTCGGCGAACAGCACGGTATTTCGGCGATATAAAGCGAGCGATTTAATCTCGTCGAAAGCCTTCAGCGACTCAACGGACATGTCGCAGAAAAACCGGTCGGGACGGAAATCGCAGGTCACGCAACTCGATTGCACCGTGGTTCCCATACTGCGGTAATACCGCTATTTACCGCCTGAATGCTGTGATTACAGTCACTGTTTCCCGTGACCGTGTTCACACGGTGGACGCTAAAGGTTCTATTCTCAGGTACCTATGCTTCTAGTCAGGAGATAATTTCCGAATGAGCACACAACTATCCCGAGAGGTTGAAGATGTGCGACTGACGGACCCCGTTGACTGCTACGCCGTGATGGCGAGTGCCTTGAGGGCCGCCTTGTTGCGGATCAGCAACGTAGAGCCCTTGGACTGTACAATCTGCCGCCGCTTCAAATCGGCAAACAGCCGGGTCACCGTTTCTCGTGACGTGCCGATCATTTGTGCGATCTCTTCGTGAGTGAGCGCGAGCTTTAGACGAGGCTCGGCCTTGGCGGCTTCGCCGTTCTTGGCGCTCCACTCAAGCAGCAGCTTCGCCAGCTTTTCTGCAGCTGAATGAGAAAGCCCCAGCGCGCGGATTTCGCGGCAGGCGCTGTTGTACTTGTCGCTGAGCTGCTCCGCTACCCGCAGGCAGGCGTCACTGTGCTCCTTGAGGAAGCGCAGGAAATCATCACGTTTCACGAAGTTTACCTGGCAGGGATCCACTGTTTCGGCGGTCAACTCGTAAGGTTTGCCGCTAACGGTTGCACTGAGTCCCAGCACCTCGCCCGGTTCGGCGATTTTCAGGATCAAGGTCTTGCCGTCGGTGGAGCAGATGGAAAGCTTCACGCGGCCTTTGCACAAGACAAAGATCCCGCGCGGCGTCTGCCCTTCGACAAACAGGACCGCGCCTTTCGGGTAGGCAGTGGCGTACTTGACGGACTCGAACGACTGTAGTGCGGCGGGTGGAAGATCGCAAAAAATATGTTCTGCCCGCATCTTGCAAGCCAGGCAGCTTTCTATAATGTCCAGACCATATGGTGTAAGCACGACGACCCCCTGTACTCTACATCGTATCCCCGTGTCTTACGGTCGGAGTGCGTGTGCAACGCCCTCCGGGGTAGAAAGCCTGTTAGACCGCTGTGGCGGATGCTTCGCGCACCTCGCTGCATGTCCCCGTCCGCTGTCGCAGGGAAGTGATGATTCGTATGAAAAGTCCCATAGATAGCGGCTTTCGCGACTTACGGCCGGGGGGCGGCATTTGAGGCTCTACTCCCGATACAGTCCAGCGGAACACTCATAGCGCACATCGAACAAGTACATACGTCACAAAGGCGTGTGACGTATGAGTTCCCCCGGACGCTCAGAGCCGGGTAATGGCGAGGCTTCCCGGCAATGGCACTGGGGGGGTACCTGCGCGTGACCTCGCGGGTCAGGCGCCAACCGGCTGCGGTGCCGCGACCTTCTCAGTATCGAGCACTACGGCGACGGCATGAAGTACGGCTGCGATGCGCACGGCTGCCAGGATCTTCTCTTCGCTCAAGCCCTTCTCACGCAGCGTCTTCTCATGAGAGTCAACGCATGCCGCACAATTGTTGATCGCTGACACCACCGTGGCCCACAGTTCGAAGTCCAGCGGATCGATGCCATGCGTCCGCATCACGTTCATCCGCAACCCGCCGCGCATGGTGCTGTACTTCTGATTGGAGGTGAGGTGCTTGAAGCGGTAAAAGATGTTATTCATGGCCATGATGGCGGCGGCGGCCTTCGCCGCTTCGAGGGCCTCGGGCGTCAATTGGGTTGCCGCCTCCTCGAGCGCTGCGGCGATCAGTTGCTCATTGCGCGAGGCCATCGCCGACGCAACCACCGTTCCCCACACCTGCTGCCCGGTCAACTCGGTCTGCTGGCGGACAACGCTGGAGAAATTCAGCTTCAGGTCTTTCGCATAGGAAGGTAGGCTTTCGATAACTCCATCAAGATTCATAGGACTCTCCTTAGGAACGAACAGCTCGGTGTGTCGTGTAGATCACAACAGAACACAGGCTTCTCTAAATTCCAGCCGTGGACTGCGAGGAAACAGCTTGTCCGGATCGCCGTAGCCGAGGTTGCAGAGAAAATTCGAACGCACATGTGTAGTAGGGAAGAACTCCTCGTCGCTGGCCTGTTCTTCGCGTCCCGCCCCGAAGAACTCATGATCCACTTTGGCATTGTCGAAGCCCGACATTGGACCACAGTCGAGTCCCAGCGCACGGGCAGCAATGATGAGATAAGCGCCCTGCAAGCTGGAGTTGCGCATCGCAGTTACCTCCGACAGCTCCGGAGATTTGGCGAAAACGCTGCCCATCTTTGGATTAGGCGGAAACAGTTTCGGCAGCTTGTCGTAGAAGCGCAGGTCGTAAGCAATGATGGCCGTCACCGGCGCTTTCATCGTCTTTTCGACGTTGCCTGGCGACAGCGCCGGCAAAAGCCTTTGTTTGGCTTCCGGAGTGCGCAGAAACACGAAGCGCGCGGGAGATGAGTTGGCGCTTGTCGGGCCCCACTTCATCAGCGCGTAGAGTTGCCGAACGGTATCGTCGCTGACGGGCTTGTCAAGCCAGACAATGTGGGTGCGCGCCTGGCGGAAAATCTGATCGAGGGCCTCGTCGCTTAGGGGCTGATGCATATAGCTTGCCTTTGCCTGGAACCTGTCGGGGGGAAAAGCGGCTCCGCTCAAGCGAGCGGAGCCGCTATGAATGTTGCTTAGACCTGAAGCGTCTCCTGGCCCTTCTGCCAATTGCAGGGGCAGAGCTCGTCGGTCTGCAATGCATCCAGCACGCGCAGAACTTCCTGCGGGTTACGGCCGACGGAAAGGTCGGTCACGTACACGAAGCGGATGACGTTGTCGGGATCGACGACGTAGGTGGCACGCTGGGTAACACCTTCCTTTTCGTCGAGGATGCCGAGCGTGGACGACAGATCGCGCTTGATGTCGGAAAGCATGGGGAACGGCAGGTCTTTCAGATCAGCATGGTTATTGCGCCACGCCAGGTGCACGAACTCCGAGTCGATGCTTCCACCCAGAATTTGGGCGTCGCGGTCGTGGAATTCCCTGTTCAGCTTGCCGAACGCAGCGATCTCGGTCGGACAAACGAAGGTGAAGTCTTTAGGCCAGAAGAAATAGACCTTCCATTTGCCTTTGTAATCCTGGTTAGTAATGGTTTTGAATGCGGTGTCTTTGTTGATGCTGACGGTTGCAGTAACACTATAATCAGGGAATTGCTCTCCTATGCCTAACATTTCTATCTCCGTTCTTATGTAAGTTAAGACTGTTTGAATTCAATTGCTGCGCACGCTTTGCGGATACCTTGCAGTTCAATACTAAACTTCTTCACCCTGAAACCGGAAGGAATTGATCCTCGCAACTTCACGGGGGCGAGAGAGTCGACAGACAGATTCCGGCAGGATTAACCGGCGCTTCCCGTGCTCTCCGGCTTGAAGATCATGCCTTCGCTGGTCTTGCCGTTCATCAGCACAACCAGCGGCGAGGAAAATTGCAAGTGGCGGACGCAGCCGTGTTCCTCGACGGCGGGTTGAGCCGTGAGCCACTCCCAATCGACGAAGCCTTCGCCGGCGTCGGGATTGACGGTGAAGTAGCCGATCTGGAACGCGGTGAGGTTCTGGAAGAAGTGACTGCCCTGCGAGGGTACGACGCGCAAGTCGCGGAAGCCCGACTCGACGATGACGCGCGCGCCGGAAATCTGGTCCCAGGCCACCGGGATGCCGAGCCACGAATCGGTCGAACCCCACCGGCCGACGCCGATCAGTAGATAGGGCGTACCGCTTTCGCTTAGCCCGGCGTTGAAGTGAGCGACACTCTGAGCGACCTCGAAGCTTTGGGCGCGCTCGAAGCGCTGGAAGTCAACTACGACTACATCACACAAATCCTGCATGCGGCCGTGTCCCAGCACCTGCGAGCTTCGGCATACCAGCCGCTCCGGTTCGACCTCTTCAATGCGAACCTCTTCGCCTTCATGCGACATCACCAGGGGACGTAATTGCAGGAAGCCAAAATCAGCCGGCTGGTCGGGAAGCTGCGAGAGACGGACCGCGAACTCGATCTCTACGGGGCGTCCCAGCGCGTCTTCGCCGATACGCATGAGCTGGTCCAGGATCCCCGGGAGCGGAAACAGACCGTACTTCAGGATGGGCGCGAAGCTCACGATGCGTGGCCCGCGGCGGCTGAGGCCATCGTAAACCGCATGATTATCCACCGAGTAAGTGGAACCGAGCATCTGCAAAGTTCCATCCGCCTCCGCAACATCAAGCCGGAAAGGAACCTCGCGCAGGTCGGCCGCAGGATCACCGTCGCGGGAGGGGTGGTCCAGTTCGAGCGCCCAGAATTCGGTCTGCGAATTGGCCAGGATGTCTTCCACCGACGAAAACTGCACCAGATGCTGCGGATAGCGGGGACTGAAGGAAAGACATTTTCCTCCACCCACCACCGCGCGCCCCAGGCCCAAGGCCACGGCGGCGAAGCCGTCTTCTACCCTCATGGGCGGATGAGGATAGAAATTGCGCGAGCGCACCACGCCGGAGAAATAGGGATAGAAGCGGTTGCCGTGGGTCGTGCCCACCACCTGCTGCAGGAGCACTGCCATCTTTTCTTCTTCCAGGCGGTAGGGCGTGGCCCGAACGTAGGCTTTGGCATGCTGGCTGAACGTGGAGGCGTACACCAGCTTGATCGCCTCCAGAAGCTGCTCCAGCCGAACCTGAATGTCGGGATTCTGATTGCCCAGCATGAAGGTTTCGTAGACGCCCGAGAACGGCTGGTACTGAGAGTCCTCCAGCAGGCTGGACGAGCGCACCGCCAGCGGATAGCGCACTTCCTCCAGGAAAGCCAGCAGATTCTCAATCAAGGCGATGGGAAAGGTTGCCGCGAGGAAGCGGCGAACAATCTCGTCGTCGTCCGTGCTGTGAAGGGCAAGGTCAAGCAGGTCATTGTCTCTGAGAAAGCTATCGAACACTTCTGTGGTGAGTACCAGGGTCGCGGGAACCGCGATGCGAATGCCGGGATACCGGCGTGCAATTCGGCGCAGATGCAACAGGTGACGTATGAAGGCCAGGCCGCGTGCTTTTCCGCCAAGGGAACCGCCGCCGATCTGGAGGAAGAAATTTTCAGACGGCTGAAACGTCGCCGGATTGAACTCGCCAATCAAAACCTGGCTCTGTTCGCGGCGATACTCGGCGATAGATTCGATGAGGTCGCGGCGCAGGTGCTCGGTATCGGTGAAGTCGGAAACCTTGCGCGGGCGAAGCTTCTGGGCCAAGGCAAACTCGGTGCGCGCCATCAGCCAGTGCGAGAAGTGGTTCCGTTCGCCGTGGTAAGCAATACTCTCCGCCGGCACCATAGCCAGTTGGGTCTCCAGCGCATTCAAGTCGGAGGCACGTGACACCTCGGTTTTGTCGCTTAGGCGAAAGACGAAATCGCCGAACCCGACCTGCTCCGTGAGGATGGCGCGCAAGTCGCCCAGCAGTGTGGGTGAGCGTTTCTGCAGAAAGCCGAACTCTTCCTTGTGCGCGCGCTCCATGAACTCGTTGCGGCCGGACTGCAGCACGATGGGCACATCGGGTACGAGGCTCCGAACCGCGCGCGCCAGCTCGAAGCCGGCTTCTGGCGTCAACGTGCCCCCGCGGGGGAACTCTATATCGGACACCAGGGCGAGCAAGTGCTCCCGGTATTTTCTTGCCTCGCGCTCGGCGTCCTCGTAGTTGGAGCACAGCAGGATCTTGGGCCGCGCGCGCATCCGCACCAACTTGTGGGCGACGTTGATTCCTTCGCTCAGCAGGCGCCGCGACTGGCTGATGAGCTCAGTGTAAATCACCGGCAGGAAAAGCGAGTAGTAACGGATGTCATCTTCCACCATAAGGATTACCGGCACATCCATGGCCTTGGTGTCGTGGTGGACGTTGCGCTTGTCCTCGATGTACTTCACGATCGAAATGAGGATGCGGGTGTTGCCTTGCCAGAGGAAGAAGCGCTCGATGTCGGTGTGAGGATTGCGCGCGATGAAGTTCGTGATCTCGCGATAATCATAGGCCAACACAACGACCGGAACATCCAGGCCAGCGGTTTTGATCTCGCGAGCCAGTTGCGCGGCGTCCATATCGGCAATTTGCAGGTTGGTGACGATCAGGTTGAAGCGCGACTGCGAGCGCGCCAGCTCGAGTGCGTCCGCTCCGGTTGAGACGTGGGTCACGCCGGGAACCTGGTGCAGGTCCAACTCCAGAGACTCGCCGATGAGCAGCTCGTTGAGGCGGCCGTCCTCACGCAGGATGAAGGAATCGTAGAGACTCGAGACCAACAGGATGTCGTTCACACGAAACGGCATCAGGTTCTCGAAGGCGTCAAAGAGGCGTTCGGCGGGTGGAGCAGGATCGGGAGCTGGGGGTGTGACGGTCAATGGGCTTTGCCTGACCGATGATTCTACTTCGGTACGCCGAACTTCCGAGCGAGATTCGTCACAGTTGAACGTGAATACGTCACAAGCCGGCAGCGACGTCGTGAAGGCCTCAGTGAGTGACCACTTTGGAGAACATCTCCGGTAAGCCGGAAGTGAGGCCGTTCCACATAATCTGCACTCCGATCGCCAGCAGGATAAACGCGGAGAGGCGAGTCAGGATGGTGGTACCCGATTTGCCGAGCATGCTAACCAACCGGTCAGCATTGCCGTAACAGAACATCACGAGAAGACACAGCAGGGACATCCCCAGCAAGGCCGCGAGGAAGTAGCGTGGATAGCCGTGTTCAAAGCCTGTGCCTGCCTGGTGTCGCAAATGTGCTCCCAGCGTGATGGCGATGGAGATGCAGCCGGGGCCTACGGTTATGGGGAGAGTCAACGGAAAAAAGGCATGCTCCAGGGCGTCTTCAAGCGTCTCCGGCGATTGCTTTCCGGGGGAGGCGTCGTCTCGCTGATTAAGCAAGCTCCAACCGGTCGCCGCCAACACCAGGCCGCCAGCGATCTGTATGACGGGCAGGGAAATGCCGAAGAAATCTAGGATGACACTACCGAACAGGAACGAGACCGCAAGCAGCACGAATCCGTAAGCGGCGATTTTTCGTGCCAGTAGCTTTTGTGCGGACTGCGGGTAGCGCCTGGTTAGGCTGAGGAAGATTGGAGCGTCGCCGATGGGATTCACAACCGGGAACAGCGTCACAAATGTGACGACCAGAGTTTGTATGAAGTTGACAGTGCTCATTCACTTTTCCGGGCACGAATCAACCGGATTTCCCTCCCGGCAGTGTTTTCCACGAAATGCCATGAACCATGCACGTCGCGAGGTGCCAGCGAGTAGGATACATTGTCTAACTCAACCGGCCGTCTACTTCGACATGGTCACGCGAAGTTCGTCGCACCCCTTCAGCCGCGTTGCACATCCATACCTCTGATGAGGCCCCCCTGCGATGAGGCGGTAATCGGTTCACGGAGTACCACGTCGCCGTGCGAGGCTGGCGACAGAGCCTGGGTGTTGGCGGTGACCATTCTTGCGTCCAGCATGGCTTTCATTGACGGTACAGTCGTGAACGTCGCTTTGCCGGCGCTGCAGACGAGCTTTGGGGCGAACGTCGTCGACGTGCAGTGGGTGGTCGAATCCTACGGGCTGACTCTCGCCGCGCTGATCCTGGTGGGCGGGTCGATGGGCGATCTGTTTGGCCGGCGCCGGATGTTTCTAATCGGCGTGGCAGTCTTCGGAGGCGCTTCCGTGCTCTGCGGCCTCGCCTCCAGTATTCATCTGCTCATCCTCGCCCGGAGTGTGCAAGGAGTAGGGGCTGCATTTCTGGTTCCGGGAAGTCTGGCGCTCATCAGCGCGTCGTTTGACGAGAAGGAACGCGGGCGGGCCATCGGCACGTGGTCAGGGTCAACCGCGATCACGACTGCGATTGGCCCTGTGCTGGGTGGGTGGCTCATCGAACATTTGTCATGGCGGTGGGCTTTTTTTATCAACGTGCCTTTGGGGGTCGCGGTAATTGCAATTGCTCTGTGGCGCGTTCCAGAAAGCCGCAGCAGCCGGCAAGGAGGAATCGACTGGTGGGGAGCATTGATGGCCGTCCTCTGCATGGGTGGAATTGTGTTTGGCTTTCTTGAATCCACGAGTCTTGGTTGGAAAGATTCGCTCGTGGTCGGAAGTCTTGTTGCAGGAGTATTCGGCTTGGTCGGATTTCTCTTGGTTGAAGCCAGGTCGGCCTCGCCGATGGTGCCGCTGAACCTGTTTCAGTCGCGGGCCTTCAGCGGTGCTAATCTGCTTACGCTCTTTTTGTATGCGGCTATCGGAGTATTTTTCTTTCTGCTTCCGCTGAATCTCATTCAGGTACAGGGCTACTCAACGACCGCTGCCGGCGGCGCGGTATTGCCTTTGATTCTGCTGATGTTCCTATTGTCCCGCTGGTCGGGAGGATTGGTGAATCGCTACGGAGCGTGGTTACCGCTGATCGCCGGACCGTCGATTGCGGCATTGGGGTTCCTGCTGTTTGCTGTTCCATCGGTAGGAGGCAGCTACTGGACTACGTTCTTTCCGGCAATGCTCTTACTGGGCTTGGGCATGACTGTGAGCGTTGCTCCCTTGACGACAGTGGTGATGGAATCCATCGATCCAGACCGCGCGGGAACGGCGTCGGGCATTAACAATGCGGTGGCACGAGTGGCAGGGCTGCTGGCCATCGCGGTTTTGGGAGTGGTTATGGTCACTGAATTTAATGCGCACCTGAATCGCGCTCTGGCAAATGTTGACATGTCCGCGAGTGCGCGAAGCGAACTACAATCTAACGCGACAAAACTGGCTGCACTGAAGGCCCCAGCCGGGGTCGGTCCTGCGACGGCCGCGGCGATCGAGTCCTCTGTCGTTGCCTCGTTCCTGTTTGGTTTCAGGCTGATGATGTGGGTGTGTGCAGCACTTGCCATCGCCAGCGCAGCGGTGGCCTGGCGGACGATTCCGCCGCGCGCCAAACCTGTTTTCGTCACTGGCCTATCGGGTGCAAGTCTGGCCAGAGTCGAGTGACCTCGTTTTGTTATCTAAGAAACGACGTAAGCCACCCGACTAAATCCGTAAGGGGTGTACCGCTGTGGCCAAACCGACGTTGCTGACTGTCGATGACGATCCGAACGTATTGAAGGCGATTGAGAGAGACCTGCGATCTCGCTATGGTGCGAACTACCGTGTGCTGCGCGCCGAGTCAGGTGACGCGGGGTTGGGAATCCTGCGTCAGCTCAGGGCACGCAATGACGCGGTCGCTTTATTGCTGGCCGATCAGCGCATGCCGCAGATGGACGGCATCGGCTTTCTGAATGCGGCCAGAAAAGTCTATCCTGACGCCAAACGCGCTCTACTGACGGCCTATGCCGACACCGGCGCCGCCATCAACGCCATCAATGAAGTCAACGTTCATTATTTCTTCCTAAAGCCCTGGGACCCGCCCAGTCAGCATCTGTACCCGGTCATTGACGATCTGCTGGAAGACTGGAACGCATCATACCGGCCCGCTTACGAGGGAATCCGGGTGTTGGGTACTCGCTGGTCCTCCAAGGCGTATGAAGTACGGGATTTCCTGGCGAGAAACCACGTACCGTACCAGTGGATCGACGTCGAGCTTTCCGCGGAAGATCCAGAAGTAAAGCAGCTGATTGCTTCCATCGGCGATGACGTCGCGAAGTTGCCGCTGACATTGTTTCCCGATGGCACGCGATTGTTCCAATCGAGCCCGGCGGAGCTCGCCGAGAAAGTTGGACTGAAGACCCGGGCAGACACGCAGTTTTACGACTTTGCAATAATCGGCGGCGGCCCAGGAGGGTTGGCAGCCGCCGTTTACGGAGCATCCGAGGGACTGAGGACAGTGATGATCGACCGCGAAGCTCCCGGTGGACAGGCCGGCTTGAGCTCGCGCATTGAAAACTATCTCGGGTTCCCCTCCGGGCTGAGTGGCACGGACCTTGCACGTAGGGCGGTCATGCAGGCGCAACGGTTTGGAGTGGAGATCATCGCTCCGCAGGAAGTCGTGGGGCTTCGCGCGGAAGGCCCGTATCGAATCCTCAAGCTGGCGGACGGCAACGAGATTTCCTGCCATGCGGTTCTTATCGCCACCGGAGTGCAATGGCGCAGACTGGACGTTCCCGGTATGGACCGTCTTCAGGGAGCGGGCGTTTATTACGGCGGCGGCAGCCAGGAAGCGATCTCGTACAAAGGCGAAACCGTGTACGTTGTGGGCGGAGCGAATTCAGCCGGGCAGGCTGCTATGAACTTTGCGCAGTATGCCGAGAAGGTAATCATGCTGCTGCGCGGCGATTCGCTCTCGGCGACCATGGCGCGCTACCTCATTGACCAGATCGAGAAGACACCCAACATTCAGTTGTGGACACACGCCGAGGTAATCGAGGTCCACGGGGAGACGCACGTGGAGGAAATCTCGGTGCAATGCTCCGACACGAACACCGTACAGCGAGTGCCGGCCAGTGCGATGTTCATCTACATCGGAGCACTGCCGAGGACGGACTGGCTCGACGCCACGGTCCTGCGCGATGAGCGGGGATTTGTCCTGGCGGGGCCGGACATGCTGAAAGACGGGAAGCTTCCTGCGCAGTGGAACCTGGATCGCGCTCCGTTCCTGCTGGAGAGCAGTCTTCCCGGCGTCTTTGTCGTTGGCGACGTGCGGCACGGCTCCATTAAGCGCGTGGCCTCGGCGGTAGGTGAGGGAGCAATTGCTGTGCAATTCATTCATCGTTACATGGCGAAGGTGTAGACATGGCTGGCGTCACAAGAGATGAGCTACGCACGGTCGGTGTTTTTCACGATCTTCCGGACGAGCAGCTCGACTGGTTCCTCGAACATGCAACTGAAATGCATCTCGCTGCGGGCGAGATGCATTTCCGAGCCGGAGACCCTGCCGACAGAATGGTGGTGCTTTTGGAAGGTGAGCTTCAGGCCCGCTTTGATGACCCTGGCAAAACCATGTTTACAACTGTGGCGGGGACTGTGACGGGAATTCTTCCCTACTCGCGGATGACGGTTTTTCCCGCGAACAGCCGTGCAGTCAAGCCTTCGCGAATCCTCACGTTCCCCGCCGCGCTTTTCGACGACCTGCTGAGCCATATGCCGGAGCTGGGGAGGCGGCTCGTGGCGACCATGGTCGATCGCACCCGCGAAGTTACACGGGCCGAGCAACAACGGGATCGCATGGCTGCGCTGGGCAAGCTCTCCGCGGGTCTGGCTCACGAGTTGAACAATCCCGCGGCTGCAGCGCGTCGAACCGCTGGGCGGCTGCGTTGTGCCGTCGGCGACTTTCGCAGTTCGGTCAGCAAGCTGGAAGGAATTCAGCTCACGGAAGGCGAGCACGCGGCCATCGATCGGTTCGAATCGACTTGCTGCACAGAAGCTCCAGAGACGGACGTGCTGAAGGCGAGCCAGCTTCAGGATGAGATTGAGGAGATCCTGAAACGGCACGGAATTCAGGATGGCTGGCAGTATGCTTCGTCGCTGGTGGAATCCGGCGTCCAACCCAGACCGCTCAACCTCTTGCTCGACGGTGTGCGACAAAACGCGGCGGAGCCTGCGCTCCGACGGGTGTCTGCGCTGGTGGAGATCAACGACCTCCTGGCGGAACTGGAAAACAGCACTTCCAAGATTTCCGATCTGGTGCGCGCTATCAAGGAGTACTCGTATATGGACCAGGCCCCGGTGCAGGACGTGGATCTGGCCAAAGGTCTGGAGAACACTCTGACCATCCTGGCGCACAAACTGAAAAAGGGAGTGACCATCACGCGTGATTACCATCCCACGCCGCTGCTGGTTAACTCGTACGGCAGCGAGCTGAACCAGGTGTGGACCAACATCATCGACAACGCTGTCGACGCCATGCGCGGCGAGGGCGAGCTGCGCATCAAGACCTTCGTGGACGGGGATTGCGCCGTGGTTGAGATCGGGGATTCGGGGCCGGGAATTCCGCCAGAAATCCAGTCGCGCATCTTCGAGCCGTTCTTCACTACCAAGGGAGTCGGAGAAGGAACGGGGCTAGGCCTGGATACGACCATGCGAATCGTGAGGAAGCACCACGGATCGATCAACGTGATCTCAGTTCCCGGCGATACTCGCTTTCAGGTTCGCCTGCCCAGCGCTGGTGTCGCGGTCTGAGATTGAGCCTATTGACGCTCCGCTAACAGTTACAACGGAACCACAAGAATAAACGCAATTCGGATAAAAAGCGTTACAAGATTTTTTGTAGAGATTTGTAAAGATTCCCAAAAATGGGAAATGGGGCGCGCCACAATTGTTTACCCACCCAGGCGACCAAAGCTAAGGTGCGGCGCCGGACGATAGTAGTGCAAGTCCTAGAGCTACTTTCTGTTATCACCTCCTCTGAGCGCTGGGAACACGCCAT
>Ga0074046_10000505_pt1 | contig 35767 bp, 29 predicted proteins | sample BogForMeECP23OM3_FD_94441 | JGI IMG/M metagenome (GOLD analysis project Ga0074046, IMG submission 94441) | Bog forest soil microbial communities from Calvert Island, British Columbia, Canada - Bog Forest MetaG ECP23OM3 | ecosystem: Environmental > Terrestrial > Soil > Wetlands ... | reverse complement strand
TGATAACCGGCAAGTTCGCCGAGTCCGAACTGGTGCGCGTAGTATTGCACCTTCTCGAAGCCCAGCTTGCGCCCGACCGCTTCAAAGTAGGCGTTGTTCGAGTGCGCCAGCGCCTCCGTGAGATTCATGCGGCTGCGGCCTCCGAGCGAAACCGGAGTTTCCTCATCGATCACGCCTTCGCTCAACGCCGCCAATGCCACGGAAAGTTTGATGGTCGAGCAGGGCTGCGCGCCGCTCGAGAGCGCGAGCTTCTGATTCACCATGGCCAGGACGCGTCCGCTCGTCGGTTCGATCGCGACCACGGTGCCATTCATGTTGCCCAGAGCATCGACCGCGGCCTGGCGAACCACAGGGTCTTCGCCGGCCGTCGCGTCGCCTTCGGTGATATCGGAGGCAAATGAACTGGTGTGAAAGCGCTCGTAATAGCGGCGGCGGATAGTGGCGGCGGAATAAAGAGTGCCGGAAGAATGCGTCCCCGAATAACGCGTGGCGGCAGAATGCGTACTACCATATTGCGAGTGCGGCGAGCGGCTCCGCGCCAAGCTTCGCATGCGCTTCTTCGCGTGTTGAGTTTCGGTAACCGCGTGAGCTTTTCTGTGCGGAGGGAGCGTGCTTGGGTTGACGCTGGCTGCGATGCCACTGGCCTCCAGCAACATCGCCAATCCCAGCAAAAATGTGAGACGAAGAAAGCAGGCCCTAAACTTCACTTAACCATCCCCGGTGGTACTCGGCCGATCCAGTGTTTAGCCAGCCTCAGTACTTAGCCTTATCTATCGGCTTAATTATTAAGATGCAAGAGTCTCGCCAAATCACCCCACCGATGGCGCGCATTTCCTGCAACTGTCCGATAGTAGGCGATTTACACGGTTCGGCGCAATGGCAAAGTGCAAGACTCTCCACCGCATAGTTTGGAGTGTAACTACGTGAACAGACGATCTTTAGCCTGATTTCATGAGAGGGACAGGCACCTTGGTAATGGGTCAGGTTGTTACCTTGAAAGGTACCCGAATCGTGCATCAGTTTGCACATCCTAGGCTTAAGCTTCAGAGAGCCCCGGTCAGTGTAGAATCCGTCACGGCCGCAGTGATTGCTGCGGAACGCTACGGAGGTCTGCATCTTGCGAACATCGCTCGTGATGGTTTTTTTCGCCATAGGTCTAGTCGTTCCCCTTCTCGCCCACGCCGCCGAGCAAACTCTCGAGGCCCGCCGCGCGGAACTCAATCGCCTGCTCGCCGATGAGTGGGAGTACACTCTCCGCACCCAACCGGAACTCGCCACCCAGGTTGGAGATGATCGTTACAACGATCGGCTAAGCGATTTTTCGGACAAGGCAATTGCCGACGATCTCGAACACACGCGTCAGGCGCTGGCGCGCTTCGAAGCCGTCAACGTAGATGTCACCGGATTTCCCGAGCAGGAAAAACTCAACCACGCACTGATGTTGCGCAGCCTGCGCGAAGCGCTCGACACCGCGAAATTCAAGAACTGGGAGATGCCCGCGACGCAGTTTGGCGGCATTCATCTGGGATATGCTTCGCTGGCCTTCGATTCCCCTTTTCGCAATGTAAAGGACTATCAGGACTACCTAGCACGCCTGCACCAGATCCCGCGCGTGCTCGATCAGGCGATGGGACACATGCGCGAGGGACTGCGCGACGGGCTCATGCCGCCAAAGTATTTGCTCGAAAAGGTATCCAGCCAGGCGCAACAGATTGCCGACGATTCCCTCGATAAGAGTCCCTTCACCGAGCCGCTGCGCAAGTTCCCCAACTCCATCCCGGAAGCTGAAAGAAAACAACTAGGCGAGAAGATCGAAGCTGCAGTCAAGAACGAAGTCGCGCCCGAGTATGCGAAATTCGCCAAGTTCGTGCGGGACGACTATGCCCCTCACGGCCGACTCGATCCCGGCGAGTGGGCTTTGCCCGACGGAGAAGCGCGCTATCGTTTCGCCATGCGTCACCAGACCACGACCGATTTCACGGCCGACCAGATTCATCAGCTCGGCCTGAAGAGCGTCGCAGAAATTGAGACCCAAATGCTGGCCATCGCCAAGGCGCAGGGCTTCAGCGATCTGAAATCGTTCAACCAGCACATCCTGCAGGATCCGAAGTTGCACGCCAAGTCGGGCCAGCAATTGTTCGATCTCTACACGCACTACCGCGACCAGATGTACACGAAACTGCCGGAACTATTCGGACGACTGCCGAAGAACAAGCTTGACGTGGTGGCGATGGAGTCATTCCGCAGCGCATCGAGCCCGCCAGCTGACTATTCCATCGGCGCCGGAGATGGCTCGCGGCCGGGACGCATCAACGTCAACGAGTATGCGCCGGAGAAGCGACTGCTGCTCAACGTGGAAGCCATCGCGTACCACGAAGGCGTCCCCGGACATCACCTGCAATTTTCGATCGCGCAGGAACTCACGGGCCTGCCGCCGTTTCGCAAATTCAACCTGGATTTGAATGCGTATACAGAAGGCTGGGCGTTCTACTCCGAGCGTCTGGGAAAAGAGGTGGGCTTTTATCAGGACCCGTATAGCGAATACGGCCGCCTGCAGAACGAAATGTGGCGCGCGGTACGCTGGGTCGTCGATACAGGAGTGCATTCCCAGCACTGGACGCGCCAGCAGATGATCGACTACTTCCACGACCACACGGCGATGGACGACGAGAACATCAACACCGAAGTCGACCGATACATAGCGTGGCCGGCGCAGGCGCTTTCCTACAAGATGGGGCAGACGAAGATTCTAGAATTGCGGGCGCGGGCGCAGAAAGAGTTGGGAGCGAAATTCGATTTGCGCGCCTTTCACGACGCAGTGCTCGATCAGGGCCCGCTGCCGCTAGACTTGCTGGAAGCGAAGATCAATGCGTGGATCGTTGCTGAGAAGATCGTTGCCCAGAAGTAGATTCTTTAGATTCGATCAGCGCCCGTCGAACCAGAGCGTAACCTCCGTGACAGTTTGCGACTTGGCGGCGGCATAGACCCATTTCTTCACCGCGAGAGCGGCCGACTCGCCGAGAATCGGGTTGCCTCCCAACAACTCAACCTGCTCGACGGTTCCTTTTGGCGAAATGGACACCCGCAAGCGTACAGTTCCGCCAATGTTCAGCCGCTTCAGTGTCTCCGGATAATCCGGTTCGACGCGCGTGATCAGCTTTCTTGCGGCACCGCTATTGGGTAGCTCAAGGGCGAGTGTCTTAACGCCTTCGGCGCGGGTTGCGCTGCTCACAATTCCAATCGCGCCACGCGTGCGGGCCACGTAAGCCACCACCTCGGCATCCGATCCAAGCACCTTCGGCATCGAGCCCCTGCCCGTGAACACCAGCGCGCGGTAGTACGCCTGTAGATTGTCGTCGCTCATCCCGAGGTACTCTTGCAGGAATGCTTCGTGCGCCGGCCCGTCCTTTTGGAGTACGGGTTCGACGTGCGTACTTCCAATCGAACTCCTCTCTTCCAGAAACACTGCTTTCAGTTCGGCCAGGGAAATGGTGTCCACATTTACAGTTGAATTGGCAATGATCTTGATGTCGTCGGCCAGGGAACTAGTCGCGCCGAAGATTATCGATCCGGCGGCCAGCAGGAAGAGGGAGAGGAGGATTTTTCGATATTTCATTGCATACTCCTTTCTGTCCCCGCGCTTAGAAATTGAACCCGGTCTTGACCACCAGAGCGTTCGTGTTCGGCGCGAAGCCCTGCGGGTTGTCTTGAGAATAGAAGCCGTCCGGGTACGGGCCGAATCCATACCCATTCATGAAATGACCTTCCAATTTCACATCCCAGAATCGATTGAGATCAACCCGTACGGTGACGACTTTGTCGTAGACATGATTGCCCGGCAGGCTGGTATCGGTTTGGTCGGGCACTAGCGGAGCCAGAGGGCCTCCCGATACAACATGTATGGTGTACCGCGAATAGTAGGAGCCGACGGCAAGCCGTTTCATAACTTGGTAGGTCCCCGAGACATAACAGCCGCGCGTATCGGACGTACTCAAGAGGAGGCCGCCTTCGGTGGATTCGTCGTGCAGGACGCGGCGATACTCCGAATCGATCCGCAACTTCCCCACAATGTACTCGCCGTAAAATTGGTTGATCCAGTCCGCCTTCGAAACCGAGGAATACGGAAGTGGCGCTCCGCCCGGGTTGGGATTTGGGGACGTCCCCTTGGCGGTAATATCCTCATTGATCCGGGATATGCCAACCAACAGTCCCTTCAGCGGAGTATTCCAACGCAGATCGGCACCATATTGCAGGCCGCCGTAACTCGAGAAGTGGACTCCGTACGAAGATGCCAGATAAGCAAATCCGCCATAAATACCGTCGCTGCGGTGCCCTACGAAAGCGGTGTAGGAAAAGTCCCCTAAGCGACGCATGGGGGAAATACTTCCATATACATCGCCCCCCGTATGCGCCAGTGTAGCGTCCCGAATATCGGTCGGATAAACACTTTGTGGAAGCAGGGCGAAGGTATAGAGAAAATCCAGGTCTTGAGTATCGTTATACAGGCCCAGCGTGGTTTTGACTTTGCCGCCGCGAAAGCCCAGCCAACTCTTGAAACGGTAATCCGCGAAGGCCCAATCCAGAGAAGGATGGTAGGCTCCGAGTTGGCCCAGGTTGTAGTCGTAGACTTGAGCTCCCACTCGCAGCTTGCCGGTGATGCCGCTGGATACATTAAGCCCGAAGTCGGTGAAAGCGGCACTCCCCTGATTGGAATCCATGGTCAGCCAGTTGTTGGTGTTCGTATAGACAAAGCTCTGCGAGGCGAATCCGTGGATTTGCACTTCGCGGTCGAAAACTTTGAAGTCCTGCGCCCGGAGAGTGAGTTGACCCAATGAGAAGCAAGCGAGGGTCAGTCCGAGGATTCGCCGATGCATACGGTCCCCCTGATGGTTTGTCAGAGATTACATCGGCCAAAATCAAGTGAAGCTTGAGCGCGCCCAATTGACTTTTTGGACGCTCTTTATTTTCCGCTGGCAAGTCGAGACCGGGCTTGCTCCGTCTCACTCTGCCGCGCGGGAAACGCGGCAAGCCCCTTCTCGATAGTCAGAAGCTCGCGCGGAGGCCATGCTCCATAGAAGGAGAAGACTCAGAAGCAGAAGGAACCAAATCTGGTGAGGCATAACGATGCTCGTCCAGTACCATGAGTTCGCAATCGCTTGCGGAATCCTGCCGCTGGACTGGAATTGCTGCAGTGCCGATCCGCCCGGTACTAAGAACGGGAGCATCGGCAGAAAAGCGCCGCGCGCAAATTTGCGGCGAGGACCTGAAAATTCCCGGAGACTCCAGCACAGTGGGAAGATGAGCAGGAATGCGTCGTACAGCCGGTGGTAAACCGGAAACAAGCTGAGGACGGCGAGTGTGCTCATCGGCAGCAGGACGTCATACTTCTGGGACCCGCTCCGCAGCAGCAGCAGAAGCCAGATCCCAAACAAAATGGCCGATAGGGCGACTGCCAAAGCGTTGGCGGCGGCGTGGTGCGAAATGGCATAGATGAGGACCTGAAGATTAATGAGGCTGAAACGAAGTGGATTTCGTTCCGTGAAGTCGGCCAGTATCCCAGTGACCAGCAGAACCTTGTTGTCCGTTCGATAGTTCTGCAGCCAGGGCGTGCCGCTGATCGCCAGCCGCGCCATCGCGAGAAATGCAGTCGTTAAGACAAAACCGGCCGCAATTCCGAATAGACGCCAGCGCCGGCGCAACAGGTAGTAGGCAAGAAATGGCAACCCAATTTGAGGCTTCAAACAAACCGCTATGCCGAAGAGGATTCCGGCAAAGGTGTCGCTCCCGCGCTGCTCGCGGGACACGGCTATGCCGCAAAGAGCCGCCGCGCCGATTACAATGCTGCCCGCCGCAAGACCGGTGTGCAGAGGCGCAAGTGCCAGTGCGACGGCCACAAAAACATAGGCGCGCCAGTCGTTCGTTTCAAACCCAACCCCCGGCGCAACGAGCGGCAGAAGAGACCAGATCGCACCGAGAGCCAGACCCGCAGTAATGAATAACCAGGCGAGGTGAGCGACAGGCCAGGGCAAGACAGCCAAGGGAACTAGCAGGAATAAACACGTGAGGGGATAAGCGGTCGGGATCCCGCGTTTCGCAATCAACGAACCGTCCGCCAAGTCTTTAGCCAGAAACTCCGGCCGGTGGGCGCCCTCGACCGGCCAGAGTCGCACCAGAACTTCCGGGCTGTAAGGATCCATTCCCTTCACTAGAGCCCGGGATTGGATATACGGCGAGATGAAGTCATTGAAATCCGCCGCTCGCAGAAAACGTACGGGACCACGCACGACAAATTCGGACGCAGCCAGCAGCACCAGCAGTAAGAGGAGAGATTTCGAACTGGTGGATAGAGATGCCATTGAGAAGCAAGGTTTCAGAGTTTCGAGGTTTCAACGTTTCAAGGAAAAACCGTGTGTCATTGAGAGCCAACTTTGAAACCTTGAAACTCTGAAACCTCGAAACTTGGAATTTCCCTACATCACTTCGCTGCGCTTCCGCAGGAACGCGGGAATGTCGAGATCCTCCGCCTGGTAGGTGGGCGCTGCCGACCGCATCGTATCGAGCGAAATCACCTCGGCGGCATGCGACCCGTTATCCGATTCCTGAAAATCCACCGGCGCGGAATCTGGCTCGAAGCTCGGTTCGGGCACAAAGACCGGTTCAGGTTCAGTCACCGGCTCGCGTTCGTCGAAACCATCTCGCGAATCCTGATGCGAGAGATGGCGCGAGACGTCCCTTGATACCTCGCGCGAAATGATAACTGGATCATAATTCTCGTGGTGGCGCGGACGACGCATATCGGCCTCTTTGAAGCCGGTCGCGATCACCGTGATCTTGACTGAGTCCTTCATCTTCTCGTCCAGCACCGCGCCGAAAATAATGTTGGCATCTTCGTGAGCCGCGCCCTGGATAATAGTGCAAGCCTGTTGCACTTCCGCAAGTTTCAGCGAGTTTGAACCGGTGATGTTGATCAGAATGCCGCGGGCTCCGTCGATTGCGCCCGCTTCGAGCAGCGGCGAGGCGATGGCCCGCTGTGCGGCTTCCACCGTGCGGTGTTCGCCCGAAGCGGTAGCCGTGCCCATCACCGCATAACCCATGCCCGCCATGATGGCTTTCACGTCAGCGAAGTCGCGGTTGATGATGCCCGGGATGGTGATGATGTCGGAAATGCCCTGTACTCCTTGACGAAGAATGTCGTCGGCGATGCGGAAGGATTCGAAAAAGCCTGCGTTCTCGGCAACGGCGAGCAATTTTTCGTTGGGGATCACGATGGTGGTATCGACCGACTCCATGAGTTCGGAAATTCCGCGCTCGGCCTGCTGCATGCGACGCTTGCCTTCAAAAGCAAAAGGCTTGGTAACCACGGCCACAGTGAGCGCACCCATTTCGCTGGCCAGGGAAGCGATGATCGGCGCGGCGCCGGTGCCAGTTCCGCCGCCGAGTCCGGCCGTAACGAAAATCATGTCCGCGCCTTCGAGGACTTCGATGATTTTGTCGGAATCTTCGAGTGCGGCTTTGCGGCCGATCTCGGGATTCGCGCCGGCGCCAAGTCCATTGGTCAGTTTCACTCCGAGCTGAATCTTGGTCGCGGCGCGCGACATCCGCAGAGCCTGCAGGTCGGTGTTGGCCACAATGAATTCGATGTGTTCCATACCCGAGTCAATCATGCGATTGACGGCGTTGTTGCCGCCGCCGCCGACACCGATGACCTTGATGCGAGCGTCGTTGCGGGCTTCTTCGTTGAAGCAGATGCGGAGTCCGTTGTCTTCGGTCATAACTCACCTCGTAAATCAGTTGTCAGTTGCCAGTTCTCAGTTCTCAGTAAAAAGCCAAATCTCCTACGCGCCCTTCCTGGCGAACAGCGCTTTCATGCGCGAACCAAAACCGGGCTCCTGCAAGCCGCGGGCTAATCGGGCGCGGTGGCCGTAATAGGCCATGCCTAACACGGTTGCGAACTCCGGCTCTGCCAGGAATGACGGCATCTTAGCCATGGGCGTTGGCCAGGCGAGACGCGCGGCCTTGCGCAGCACCGATTCCGCCACGTCGAGAATGCCGGGAAGACGCGAGGCCCCGCCGCTCAGCACGAATCCGGCAATGCAATGCTCCAGAACTCCCGCGTGGCGCAGGTTTTCGCGCAACAGCTCGAAAAGCTCGTAAGCGCGCGGCCCGAGAATCTCACCCGCCATGCGCTGCGGCATCAAGCGCGAGGGCCGGTCCCCTACCGACGGGACTTCGACTTCGTTGCCCTCGGGAATCAGTGTCGGCACCGCGTTGCCAAAATTTTTCTTGAGCGTCTCCGCGTCAGCCAATCCCGTACACATTCCCACCGAGAGATCGCTGGTAAAGTGGTCGCCGCCAATCGGGATGACGGCCGTATGCGCGACCGCGCCCTGCTGAAAAACGATCAGATCGCAGGAACCCGCCCCGAGGTCGACGAGGCAAACGCCAAGTTCGCGTTCATCGGATCGCAACACGGAGTCGGCGCAGGCCAGCGGCTCGAAGATTGTGTCGTCTATGTGAACGCCAGCCTTGTTCACCGCGGTAACCAGATTCTGCGTGGCGCTCGACGAAGCCGTCACAATGTGCACGCGCACTTCGAGTCGCGTGGCCATCATGCCCGTGGGATCCTGCACTCCGGGCTGACCGTCAAGAATGAACTCCTGCGGCAGCAAATGGAGAATTTCGCGATCGGCGGGCAGGGGCACGGTGCGGGCCTTATCCACGGCCTGGCGAATTTCCTCGCGGGCGATCTCGCGCGACCGCGCGCCGAAAGTAATGCCGCCGTGGCTGTTCATTCCACGGATGTGTGCGCCCGCAATCCCCACCAGCGCACGCTCGATGGGAATGCCGGCAACGTCTTCGGCATGCTCCACCGCTTTCTGTATGCTGCTGACGGCCTTGTCGAGTTCGGTAATCACGCCCTTGCGCAGTCCCCGCGATTCGCTGATGCCGTGGCCGCGATAACGCAATCCGTTCTCGCTCAACTCGGCTACTAGGACGGAAGTCTTGGCGCTGCCTACGTCAATGGCGGTAATGAAATTAGGCGCGTGGCTCGGCATAATAATTGATGATCGCTAGTTCTGCGGTGTCTCCTTAGGAATGCCCGCGCTCGGTTTCTTCTGCCCCGTGGCAACGGCGGCGGGCGGCGGGGACACAACCGGATGGGTCGCCGCGGTATCTTTCGCGGCAGCCACCGGCACACCGCTTCCATTCGGCTTGAGCGCGGCTTGATTGACTGGGGCTAACTTAACCTGGGCTGGCTTAACTTGTGCTGGCGCTGTTTTCACCGGCGCTTTTTTGGCCGGAGCATGATGGACTGCGGCTTTCGCTTTGGGCTTCGCGTCCTTCTTCGCCGGAGCCGGTGGAACGGGATGCGTTACATATTTTTCGTAGTTCACGATCGCCGCGGGTTTTACTCCCGCGGCCATCGCCGCTTTGGCCGCGGCTGGAGTCAACAGGGGCTGATGGGCTATCCCGTTGAGATCGGGATTCACGATGATCTGCCCGTCGTAGCGCAAGTCGACCGAGTCCAGCTTCTCGAACTGCTGGCGCCACTGCTGCACATGGGTCACGTAGGCTTTGTAGCGCTGCAGGTAATTCCCCGAGCCAAGATGAATCAGCACTTCACCGTTGGCATCCGCGGCCAACACTTTGGCGTCCTCCGGGTCGCTGACATCCACTTCGCTCAGTTCCTGCGAGTAATGCGCTCCGCCCGAATCAAGTTCGCGAACCAGTTGGTTGTAATTCTTCATCCGCGCGGCGCGGGTGGAGAGCGGCTCGCCGGCATTCATGCCCACAATCACCGCAAACGAATACTTGTGCTTGCCGCCGGGAGCAAGTTCCATCAGTGTGCCCCCGGCGTCGATCAGCGAAATGTGCGATCCGATGCGGGCGAAAGCAACCGGGGTGCGCTCATGAATTTCGATCCGAAGGCGATTCGGCACAAAGCGCATCACGCTGGCCGATTCCACCCAGGGAATTTCCTCCAGTTGCCGTTTGCGTTGGCCCAGCGGTACGAAAAAAATATTGCGGCCGATATCGCCGCCCATCACTTCCATGATTTGCACGTGCGCGACGTGCTCGGCGCCGGTGACCTCGATCTGATCGCTCGAATCAACCCGAAATCGCCACGAGCGCTTCCCGTAACGATAGAGGCCCAAGCCGGCAGCTCCCAGAATCGCCAAAGCGACGAGCGCCGCGCCGACCCACAGCAACCGGTTGGCAGTCTTCCTGGGAAGTGATCCGCGCCGGACGGAGACACGCTTTTGCCCGCGCAGAAATGGAGATTCCTGCTCCGCTTCCAGATCGACCAGCCGTGCGTCGTCAAAGGGCTCGCGTTCGGGAGTTCGATGGTGAGCAACATCGCCGGGAAGCGGATACAACTCTTCCTGTATCGCGGTAGAACTTGATTTCCGCGTCACTCTTTCGAGTCAGTTGTCGACAGAAAACCGCTGAGCAAAATTACTATAACTGGTTTTTGCGGATTGAAACAGTGCCAAGTTGGTTCGCAAGGTTGTTTTCGTTGGCAAAGCGCGACGGGCGCTAGAACTCGTCCTCAACATTAACATTGTCGGAAACGTCCGCGAAATCCGGCCGAGCGTTCACAACAACCCGCGTCCCGGTTTTCGGACAGACCACCATGATGCGGTGATCGGTGGTGCTCGCGAAGCTGAACTGCGACCGCGTGCGCGATCGAATCTGTTCGATTTCGCCACGCCTCTGCTCGATTTCCGCACGCCGCATTTCGGCCAGCGCACGAATGCCATCGGCTTGGCCGCGAACTTGCTCCCGAATCTCGTCCCTAAGAAGCTCGGCGCGTTCAGCGACCCGCTCTCGAAGCATCTCGCCTTGAGCTCGCGCCATTTCGTGCGCGTCTGTGGATGCCTGCAGATTGTCTGCCGGGGTTCCATCTCTGCCGGTCAGCGCGCGCACGACCGCCACGGCTTGCTCTGCCCTGGTGAAGATGCGAGACAATGGGGCATCGGCGCGTTCAGCGACCCGATGCAGGGTTGCAAACCCTCCCTGTCGATATCCGCCGTTCAGGGCCAAGGCTCCGAGAGCAATCCAATAAGCGGCTTTATTCACGTCCATGATGTGGTCCTCACCGTACGCGTTTTTGGACGAGTGGTGCAAGGAAAGGTCAACCAGAAAAGTAGTTCGGTTGGGGGCGCCGCACTTACCCGTAGAGACGAGCCTCGCTGAATCTCAGCCGCCGCTGCCGCTCTGAGCCTCGAATTTCTCCAGAAGCATTGCGCCCAACTGCGAAACGCTGCCTGCACCGAGCGTCAGCACCATGTCGCCCGGTTGCGCCAGTGCGACGGCGTTGGCGACGGCGTCCGCAAAAGAAGGAGCAAGCGCAACATTCCGCTTCCCCTCCCCGGCGATGCGGCTGGCGAGAGCTGCCGCCGTGACGCCTTCGATCGGCTTCTCGCTGGCGGGATAAATGTCGAGCAAACAGAGCGTGTCAGCATCGGCGAAGGCAGTCGCGAACTCATCCATCAGATCACGAGTGCGGGTGAAGCGGTGCGGTTGGAAGATCACATGCACGCGGCGAAACCCGCACTGGTGAGCCGCGGCCAGCGTGGCCCGGATTTCCGTCGGATGGTGGCCGTAATCGTCAATCACACTGACGCCTGAGGCCTTGCCCTTCAACTGAAAGCGGCGATCCACACCGCGAAATCCGTCGAGCGCCGAACGAATCTGCTCGGTGGGAATGTCGAGCGCCGTGCCAACCGCAATCGCCGCCGTCGCGTTCAGCACGTTGTGCGCGCCCGGCACATGCAACGTGAACTCGCCGAGATCTTTCTCCTTATAAGTCACCTGAAAGCGGATAAGCGGGTTGTGCTCTCCAGCGACCTGCGCCGAGCGAAGCTCGGATGATCCCAGCTTGGACGGCCCAGCCGACGACGATCCCATGCGGATCAGGAAATCCGAGCCGCGGCTGGTTCCGTACGTAGTCACGCGGCGATGGACACGCGGCAGCAGGCGTCGCAGCACTAGGTCGTCATTACATCCAACGACCACGCCGTAAAACGGAACGCGCTCCATAAATTCGAGGAACGTCCGGCGAACATCGCGCATGTCGCGGTAGCAGTCCATGTGCTCGCGGTCAATGTTCGTGACCACCGACAAAATCGGCGAAAGCTTCAGGAACGACCGGTCACTTTCGTCCGCTTCGGCTACCAGATATTGCGACTTGCCGAGGCGAGCGTTCGAGCCCATTGCGTCCACGCGCCCACCAACCACGACGGTGGGATCGAGGCCGCCAGCGGCTAGCACCGACGCAACCATCGAGGTCGTGGTCGTCTTCCCATGCATGCCGGCAATCGCGATGCCGTATTTCAGCCGCATGAGTTCGGCCAGCATTTCGGCGCGCCGAATCACCGGAACATGCAACCGCCGAGCTTCGGCGACTTCAGGGTTATCGATCGAGATCGCCGAACTGGTGACCACTACATCCGCGCCGGAGATGTTGGCAGCGGAGTGCCCTTCGAAAGTGGACGCGCCCAAAGCGGCGAGCCGCTGCGTGATTGGCGAATTCTTCAGGTCGGATCCGGAAATCTTGTAGCCCAGATTGAGCAATACCTCGGCAATCCCGCTCATGCCGATGCCACCGATGCCCACGAAATGGATGCGCTGAATCTTGGCGAACATGAAAACTCAGTCCGTGAATAAACGCTGATGATAGACGATTCACCGCCGAGACGCCGAGGGCGCGGAGCGATAAATTCATAATGTCATCTTGAGCGCAGCGAAAACCTCTGCATTTCGGCGCTGCAAGCAAAATGCATAGGTCCTTCGCTTCGCTCAGGATGACAACCCAAGTTTGCGGGGAAGCCGCAAAGCCTCTATTCGCCGCTGGCTAGACGCGCCACCATCTCTGCGATTTCCTCGACTGCCTTCGGATGGGCCAGCGATTTCGCTGCCGCGGACATGCTCTTCAGCCGTCCCGCATCGCCGATCAGCGCGGCAATTGTATCGACCAGATAAGCCGCACACAGATTGCTTTCTTCGACCACCACCGCCGCGCCCGCTCGCTCCAGCGCGCGGGCGTTTACGTTCTGATGGTCATCGGCAGCGGCCGGGAACGGCACAAAAATCGCTGGCTTGCCCGCTGCCGTGATTTCGCCAACTGTGCTCGCACCCGAACGGCAGACGAGCAGATCGGCGCGGCCGAACGTTCCCGGCATGTCGTCGATGAACTTGTGAACTTCGGCTGAGATTCCCGACTGTTGATACGCGGCAAGCACCTGATCATAGTCACGCTGACCGGTCTGATGGATGATGTGGATCCCCGGAATCTTCTGGCGCAATCCGGCCAGCGATTCGGGCGTTGTCATTGCTTGATTGATGGCGCGTGCGCCCTGACTGCCTCCAAAGACCAGCAGCGTTGGCGGGCCGTCAGTTTTGGCCGCAATCGAAAAAAATGGCTCGCGCACCGGAACACCCGTCACTTTGCAGTGGGGAAAATATTGGCAAGTTTCTTCAAAGTGCACCGCCGCGGCGGAAACCCAGCGGGCGATCATTCTATTTGCAAATCCTGGAACGACGTTCGGCTCAAAGGCTAACGTCGGAAGACGGCGGCGAATCGCAGCCACCATCGCCGGTCCGGAGGCGTAGCCACCGACTCCAATCACCACTTCGGGATCGAATTCCGAGAGCATCCGCGAAGAAGCTGCGATTGCACGCGGCAAATCGAACATTGTTTTTGCGCGCGTCATCAGGCTGACGTTTTTCAGCGCGCCTACCTGAATCAGTTCCAGCGGAAAACCTGCCTGCGGCACCAGCCGCGTTTCGATGCCGCGAGCTGTTCCAATAAAAACAACCTCGGCGGCGAATTGCTTTTTAAGTTGTTGGGCGATGGCTAGGGCTGGAATGACGTGCCCGCCGGTGCCTCCGCCCGCGATGATGATGCGCATGAAGTTCGTTTGCGCCTACGGGCGATTGGAAAACTGAGCCGCAAATTCAATTCCATTGCATCTCTGAGGCCGGATGCGGAGGCACATTTTTCGGGATGGTGGGCGTATTTGGGGGGGTACCCCCCCCTCCCCCCATTTTTGAGTCAAAGTATTCATTCTAAATCGGTTACTCGCAAAGTATTCAATATAAACAAGTTACAAAAACACGATTGCGAATTTATCTTTAGAATCAATGGCTTACTGCGAATCAATTTTCGCAAAATATTCCAAAACTTACGTAAAAAGCGGCCAATATTACTTTGCAAAGAAAGAGGCGTTTTCACCCCAAGCGATGCCTTGCCCCAGGACTCGAATCTCGCGGTGCGCCGAATCCTACTTCTTATGATGGCCCAAAAAATCATTATAGGCCCTAGTGTCAACTCAGGACTCCGCCAGGGTGAGGTCCGTGAGCGCCAATGCCTTGGTTACGTCAATTACCGTTTGCGCCCGTGGGGCTTGAAGTGTCCACTCAGTCCAAAGCGTAGAATGATCGCATGCAACGCCAAGCCACTGCGCGAATCTGCCGGTCAGGGATGGGTTTATCTCTGCTGTTTGCTGTCTGCCTTATTTCAACTCCTAGTTCTGGCTCACCCTCGCCTGAAAAGAGGTCTGAGTCGGATCGTGACATCGGCGCTATCGGGCATCGGAAGATCGCGAATAGGAGGAATCAAGATTCGTCCTCACTCGAGATGGAGACAAGAATGGGCGCGCAGTTGTCCAAGAACCTGGAACGATCCACCACGTTACTGCGCGACGCAACGACCGTAGCTTACGTTGGGCGCTTGGCCCATACTGTGGCGCAGAATTCCGACGCGCGCTTTCCCATCACTATCCGGATCATTGATAGTGAAGAAGTGTACGCCTTCACACTTCCCGCCGGATACCAGTACATCACTCGCGGACTTCTTCTGCGAATTGCCAATGAGGGTGAGTTAGCGAGCGTGCTTGCGCAGGGGATCGCCCATACCGCCTTGCGTTCATTTATGAACGCGCCCATGAGGGTGAGATCGGACTCTGCACGGGGGACTCGCGTCCTCGAGGTAGAAGGTGGCAAGAAGTTTGACAAGTTTGGAAGGGAAGAAGAATTGAATGCTGACTACTTCGGGATTCAGTATCTGTACAAATCCGGCTATGACCCTGGATGCTTTCTCACGCTTGTTCAGGCGGTATGGACCGACAATCCGGCCAAGGAGTTTCGCGCGTTTCCTCCTATTCCCGAGCGGTTGGAAGCTCTTCGAAATGGAATCAGTGATATTTTGCCGAAGCGAGACGGTACAGTTACGAACACACCGGAGTTCGCTGATTTCCGCGGACATCTCCTGAAGCTGAACCCTCCAAAGTCAGAAACCAAATCAGAGTCGAAGCCGGTGCCGACACCGCCTCAGCCCTAATCCGCATCTTCTCGACTGGCAACTGTTGAAATATCCCTAATTTACACGCTTGACCGGGTTCTGAGTGCTAACGCCCCGTTTCAGTGTCCGTATTGGAGGGAAGGTCAGGAAGGTTCTCTTCCAATTCACAGTCCATTTCTGCCGCGTCAGATGGGGCATCCGGCCGAGAATTCCCTAACATGGCGCGGGCGGAAGAGACGGAGTAGGGATCTTTCGACTCCATCGGGCCCTGGGCTTCGCCGATGGCCTGATTCCGCTCAAGATGACAGTGAGTTTGTGGGTTCAGCGCTGCTTCTGAAAGCTCCACGGCCAACTCGCGCAGAGATTCTTCATACGGTGCGCGGGCGATGCCGCGCTCGGTGATGATGGCGGCTACGTATTTTGCGGGGGTCACGTCGAACGCGGGATTCTCGATCTCGACTCCGTCGGGCGTCATTTGCTTGCCGGCGATATGCGTGACTTCTCTGGCGTTGCGCTGCTCGATGGGAATCTTGCTGCCGTCGGGCGTGGCTAGATCTACCGTGGAAATTGGCGCGGCTACGTAGAACGGGATGCCGTGTTCTTTTGCCAGCACAGCTACCGTATAGGTGCCGACTTTGTTAGCCACGTCTCCGTTGGCGGCGATGCGGTCGGCGCCGACTACGATGGCTCCGATTTTGCCTTGCTGCATCATGACTCCGGCCATGTTGTCGGAGATGACCGTGGTGGGGATGCCGTCTTTCATCAGCTCCCAGGCGGTTAGGCGCGAGCCTTGCAGGAAGGGACGCGTCTCGTCGGCGTAGACATGAATCTTTTTGCCTTGTTCTACGGCGGCGCGGATTACTCCTAGTGCTGTGCCGTAACCGGCGGTGGCTAGCGCTCCGGCGTTGCAGTGGGTTAGCACGCCGCCGCTTGAGGGCATGAGTGCGGCTCCGTGTCGGCCCATGGCTTGGTTGGCGGCGATGTCTTCGGCGTGTATGCGCTGGGATTCTTCGATCAGCGACTGCTGGATCTGCGCTATGGGACGAATGCGGAGGGATTCAAATTTCTCCTGCATGCGGCGGATCGCCCAGAATAAATTCACGGCGGTCGGACGCGTCTGGCGGATGATTTCGCAGATCTGGTCGAAGTCTTTTTTGAGATCGGCGGCGTTTTCGGCTTTAGAGTTCTTTACGCCTAGAGCGATGCCCATGGCGGCGGCTACGCCAATGGCGGGCGCTCCGCGGACTACCATGTCGCGGATTACGTCGGCTACCTGCTGGTGCGTGGTGCAGGTTACATAGACTTCTTCGGTGGGCAGCTTCGTCTGATCGATGAAGACTACGCCGCGGGGGGTCCATTCGAGGGTTTGGATCATAAGGTCTGGATCATAAGGCAATTGCGGAGCTGTCTCTTTAGATTAACGGATAATCGGAACTTGCGGCGCGGCGTCTTCTGGCAGAATCCCGCGAATGCGAGGATCGTCCGCTACTTCAATCGCCCGCTTGTAGGGGCAAAAGCCACACTTCACATAGAAACTCAGCGCCGTTGGACCATCCAAATTGCAGGTGTGCAACCAGACCCGCGCCGTCGAATGACTCCAAGCACGGTCGAGCAACTGCCTCAGGAGAGCGCGCCCGAGGCCCTTCCCGATCACTTCAGGAAGCAGCGCGAAGCTCATAATCTCGACGTTCGGAGCCTGGGAACGGTCGAGTTCAGCAATTCCGATCTCGCTTCCGTCGCGTTCGCCCACGAACAGCTCAGTGGTGGAGCGGTGTAGCAGCGCCGCCAGTTGCTCGTCCGTCATCTCCAGACGGCTGAACCACAACCATGGCGCACCCGCCCGCCGGTACAGGGCGCGATACCAATCGAGTCCAGCGTTCTGCACCTGCCGCAAGCGTACTTCACTCTGCATCCCGCTTCGCGTTCCGCTCTGCATTCCGGTCGATGAGATGTCCGTCAGCGGAGGCCGTTCGAGCATTTCGAGATAGGTCACGACCGACGCAATTTTTCCCGCAGCCAGATCTGTGTATCCGTCGGGAATCATTTCGCAGATTGAACCTTTGGCTGCGCCTCGCGTTGTGCGACGTGTTCGCGGCGCACGTCGTTGGCGGTAAAAACTGAAATGAACGACGCAGGCCGAGCGGCTTGTTCAACGCTCGGACGGCCGTGGGCATCCTCGCGCTCGACCAGGCACATCGCGCCTACCACCTTGAAGCCGAATTCTCGCGCGGCTGCGATGGCTTGCACGGTGGAGGATCCGGTAGTGCAGACATCGTCCACGATCACGACCCGCGCGCCCTTTTCTTGGAAGCCTTCGATGCGCTGGCCGGTGCCGTGCTGCTTTTCGGCCTTACGCACTAGGAATCCGTTCAGCGTGCCGCTGGTTACGGCAACGGCCACGACGATGGGGTCGGCACCCATGGTCAGTCCGCCGATAGCATCGGCGTGCCACCCTTGACCGCGCATTTCATCAAGGAAGACTTGGCCGACCAGTTGCGCGCCGCGGGCGGCGAGCGTGGTGGTGCGGCAATCGATGTAATAGTCGCTGGTGCCGCCGGAGGACAACTTGAATTCACCCAGGCGAAATGACTTTTCCGCCAGCAGTTTTAATAATTCCTGTCGTGCAGTTGACATGAATTTCTACGATAGCAGAAAAGCAGTTCTCAGTTCTCAGTTCTCAGAAAACACTCGCGCGCTGCAACACTAAGAACTGAGAACTGGGAACTTTATTGATTCAGTTTTTCCAGGTGGCGAAATCCGTCGGTGGCGGCGAACATGGCTACGGTGATGGTTCCGTTGTAGGCCATATGGATTAGCACTCCAGCGGCAACGGAATTTTGTCTGGCTCGCACCATCGTTAGAACGACGCCGACCAGGAAAATCACGAGTACCGGGCCCCACGCGAACCCCAGTTGCGCGCCGTGCAGCAGGGCGAAAGCGAGCGCGGTCAGAAAGACGGCAACCTGCAAGCCGAGACGGCGGGCGAGCACGGGATAAAGAAAGCCGCGAAAGAAAAGTTCTTCCATCAGAGGCGCGAGTGTGATGCTCAGGATGCTGAGTGCCCAGGCTTCGGCGGGCGTGCGGAAAAAGCTGTCGATCGGCAACTCTTTCGGAATCGGCAATAGATGGGCCAGCAATTGCAAACCTAGCGAAAGCGCGAAGCCCGCCAACAGGTAAACGGCAAGGTTGGAAGGCCAGTTCCAGTGGATGGCGGCGAGAAAATCGGGACGGCCGCGCTCGCGCGTCACCAGAACATACATGTAGGCGAGGATGAGAAGGTACGCCAGGGATTGTCCGGCGACGACGACCAAAGGCATGCGCGCAATTTCACTGAGGGCCGTGTGGGGGTAAAGGCGCCAGTGTGCGATGAACAGCACGGTAAACACGCCGACGAAGAGTGCCACGATGGTAAGGAATATGAGACGGAGGACATCCCAGCCATTCCACGCCGGATCAGGCGGCGCAGCGGGTGCGAGCTGTCTGGGTTGGCCGTCAATGGACTGGGCGTCCGGGAGGTAGCTGGGTTCGGCGAAGTCGCTATGGCCTGGGGCGTCTGGCGACCTTCTCCACCCCGCCAAGCCAACATCGGGCTTGTCGGGGGCCCCGGTTTGCTCGGTTTGGACCCTTCGACTTTGCTCAGGGCAAGCTCGCGAGGACGCCCGTCCCTCCACCAGCGTATCGGCAGGCTGCGACGGTGGCGTTGACATCTCCGGGAGATCGTCGGGAGGGTTCATGCTCGTTCCCCCGTGCCGGTTGGCGCGAGCGCGCCGTTGGCTAAGCCATTCTTTGCCGGCCCATTTTTCGCTGACCCATTCTTTGCTGACCCATTGAAATACGCGGTTAGCGCGTGGCCCGTGTAGGATTTCTTCACACGCGCAACTTGTTCAGGCGTACCCTGGGCCACAATGCGGCCGCCTTCTTCTCCCCCTTCGGGGCCGAGATCGAGAATCCAGTCCGCGTTGCGGATCACGTCCAGATTGTGTTCGATGATGATGACTGTGTTTCCGAGATCGGTGAGACGGTGCAGAACGTCGAGCAACTTGCGCACGTCGTCGAAGTGCAATCCGGTTGTCGGCTCATCCAGCAGATAAAGAGTCTTTCCCGTTTGGCGCTTTCCGAGTTCGCGGGCGAGCTTGATGCGTTGGGCCTCGCCTCCGGAAAGAGTAACGGCAGATTGACCCAGGTGAATGTAGCCGAGGCCGACATCGACCAGGGTTTGCAGCTTTTGCTTGACTTGCGGGATGTTTTCGAGAATCTGGAGCACGTCCGACACGGGCATTTCCAGCAGGTCGGCGATGGAATAGCCGTTGTAGTGAACCGACAATGTTTCGTGGTTGTAACGGCGTCCGCCGCAGACTTCGCACTGCACGTAGACGTCGGGCAGGAAGTTCATTTCGATGCGGCGTTGGCCTTCACCCTGGCAGGCTTCGCAGCGTCCGCCGGAGACGTTGAAGGAGAAGCGTCCGGGTTTGTATCCGCGCTCGCGCGATTCAGGAAGCATGGCGTAGAGGTCGCGAACCGCCGCGAAGATGCCGGTGTACGTCGCGGGATTGGAACGCGGAGTGCGGCCGATCGGAGACTGGTCGATGCGAATGACCTTGTCAATCATTTCCGCTCCGGTAATGGCTTTGTGAGTGCCAGGTTCTTCGCGAGAACGATAGAGCTGCTTGGCGAGCGCGCGATACAGAATGTCATTGACTAAGGTTGATTTGCCGGACCCGGAGACGCCGGTCACTACCGTTATCACGCCGAGCGGAAAGACTACGTCGAGATTCTTGAGGTTGTTCGCACGCGCGCCTAAGACGGCGATGGCTTTTCCATTCGGGCTCCGGCGCTCGGTAAGCATGGCGATGTGTTGGCGTCCGGAGATGTAGGCGCCGGTTAAGGACACGGGTGAGTTCATGATTTCCGCGGGCGTTCCACTGGCGACCAACTCGCCTCCGTGACGACCGGCGCCGGGCCCGAGGTCGATGACATAGTCGGCGCGCCGAATGGTTTCTTCATCGTGCTCGACGACGAGCACGGTATTGCCGAGGTCGCGCAAATTTTCGAGCGCAGCTAGAAGACGGCCATTGTCGCGGTGATGCAGGCCGATGGAAGGTTCGTCGAGCACGTAGAGAACACCGCGCAACTTGGATCCGATTTGAGTCGCAAGGCGGATGCGCTGGCCTTCTCCACCGGAGAGCGTGGCGGCGGAACGGCCCAGCGACAGATAGCCGAGTCCAACATCGTGCAGGAATTCGAGGCGTTCGGTGATTTCGTGGACGATGCGTCCCGCGATGGTCAGTTCCCTCCCCGTCAATTGGATGCTGCGCGCGGCTTCGAGAGCGCGCGCAATCGGAAGGCTGGTGAAATCGGCAATGGACATGCCGTTCACTCTTACGGCCAGGCTTTCGGGACGCAGACGCTTGCCGTGGCACACGGAACATTCGGTAGCCGACATAAAATCCAGCAGATATTCACGATAGGTATCGGAGGTAGAAGCTTCCAGATTCTGCCTGAGGTAACCGAGAATTCCTAGAAAACCTGATTTGCCCCCGCGTTGCGGCTCGCCGTAGAGCAGAAGGTTCTGAATCTTGTCGGGAAATTTTTCGAAAGGCGTCGCCAAGTTAAAGCCGTAGGCTTGCACAACCAACTGGATGCTGCGAACCAGATTCTGCGATGACGAACCGGGCCCCAGGCCTCCATCGAGTATCGGCTTCGACCAATCGACGATCACCTTGGCAGGATCCAAATCGTAGCGGCTTCCGAGGCCATGGCACTCCGGACACGCGCCATACGAACTGTTGAACGAGAACGATCGCGGCTCCAGTTGCGGAACGCTGATGCCGCAGTCGGGGCAGGCCAGACGCGAAGAATACAGCGTCTCTTCCTCGTTGACGACTGCGACCAGGACGAGACCGCCGCCGAGTTTCATCGCCAACCCGACCGAGAGTTCGAGGCGGTGTTCGATTCCCGGCTTGACCAGCAGGCGATCCACGACAACTTCGATGGTGTGATTTTTGCGTTTGTCGAGCGCGAGATCGTCCTCAAGGTTGACCAGTTCGCCATCAACACGGGCGCGGGAGAAACCGTGCTGGACCAGCTTCTCCATTTCTTTCTTGAATTCGCCTTTTCGGCCGCGAACGATGGGCGCCATGATCATGACTCGGTCATCGGGCGTGAGTGCCATGACGCGCTGCACGATCTGCTCCGCAGATTGACGGGTGATGGGCTTCCCGCAATTCGGGCAATGGGGCACGCCGATCGAAGAGTAGAGCAGGCGCAGATAATCGTAGATCTCGGTGATGGTACCAACGGTGGAGCGCGGACTGCGGCTGGTGGTCTTCTGCTCGATGGAAATCGCGGGGCTGAGGCCGTCGATCGAATCGACGTCGGGACGCTCCATCTGGTCGAGAAATTGGCGGGCGTAGGCGGAAAGCGTTTCGACATAACGCCGCTGGCCCTCCGCGTAAATCGTATCGAAAGCAAGCGAGGATTTGCCGGAGCCGCTCAGGCCCGTTATGACCGTCAAAGTATTGCGAGGAATCTCGACGTCAATATTCTTCAGGTTGTGCTGGCGCGCGCCGCGCACCGAAATCCTGGTGATGGCCATTTGACGCAATCTAATTGGACTTCCGTAACGTGGACGGGTCCTAAGAAATGTTGGAGAGTGGAGATACGCAGTCCGATTCCCGTATCTTAGTTGTTAACAGTGGCGGGGGTCAAATGCGGATAGTTTAAGAGATTAAAAGATCAAAAGATTGAATCATTTGCAGCCGCGCGCTTCACAGCGTGGCTGCCATCAAGGGCCGGTAACGTGAACGCACTTTTCGTAGGCTTCCTAATCTGCAGCACTGCAATCTTGACCGTAGCTCTGGGTATTTTTGGCGCCTATTGCGCTATATGTGCCGTCCTGGCCGCGGTAAATCCCTCCCGACTGTCCAAGACCCTTTCGGCGTTGATACCCCATCAAAGCCCTGTAAGCGGCGACTAGGCCAGCGCCCATCCCCAATCTTCAATTTTTCATCTTTTACGCTAAGTACGCGGAGTAGTGCCTACTGCTGGGGTGGCGTCTGCGGAGGCACGGCGGGCGGCTGCTGTTGTCTGCGCATCATCTCCAGAATCTGCTCAGGGGTCTTCGGCCCCGCGTTGGGCTGATTGGGATCCGGTTGCTGCTGCTGATCTTGGGCGTTGGCGCCGGTCGCGTCGGGCTGGGCCGGATCGTCGGCGCTGTCATCATCCTTATCGTCATCGTCTTTGTCTTTGCTATCGTCGCCTTCCGGGGTCTGTGTAACCCCGGCTTGCCCATTCCCACGGTGTGGGGGGACCTGCCCGAGGAACTGCACCGGCCGCGGGGGAATCGGGTGTGGTGGCCCGGGGATTTCCTCATTCACATTCGCGGCCACAGTCGGCGCGGCCTGGGTGTCTCCTGAAGACGATGGCTTTGCGGTAAGTATCACGCTTGAAACAGCAGTGGGATCTGAGCTGGAGCCGAGCATCACGTAATTGAACGAGGAGCCGTTGAACAAGCCGGCCAGAACATCTCGTGGCGCTCCCGGGCCGAGATGCGTGACTACTCGCTCGTTTGCGCCTGAGCCCTGAGGAATTTCAATCGAAGCGCCGGTGAGCTTGCGCACGTCGCGCAAAATCTCGCCCAAAGTCGAATTCTGCGCCGAGATGCTCAGCAACCCGCCTTGATAGCTGACCCTAGCCGGCGCTGGCGGGAGCTGGTCCATCGGCAACGGGCTCAGTGGACCTCTCGGCAGCGGGGGGAGAACGAGTTGCTTTTGGGGCTTACGGGTATGTTGGTGCGGCACGGTGGCCGACGCGGAAGCCTCAGCAGTCTGAGCAAGAAGGGCATGCGCGAGAAGGGCCGGAACTGCCAGCAACAGCCCTACAGCAACCCATCTGCGTCTAAGCAACATCAAAATACCCCGTCTCGGTGAGGGCCAAGGACACCTGTTCTGGCTGATTTTACCATTGCATGTAGAACGGCGGAGGCCCTTAATCTTGCACGGTGATTACCGACGATCGCTGGCAGGCATGGCCTGCAACAAGGAAGTTGGCTGTCGAAGTTGGCTATCGTTTGACTATCGTTTGACTATCACCGACCGGGGGAGCGCGTAAAATGCCAGCAGAGGCTTTTCTCTTGGGCACTGCTTCAGAACCGACGCCTCGGAACCGACGGCGCTACCGGCGATGGCTGTGTCTGCTGCTGCTGGGAGCATCTTCCCATGCGCAGTTCTGCCAAAGCGCCGCGGACATGGATGCTTCGGCGCGAGCCGCGCTCGAAACCGCGGCGAAGCGTTACTTCGAAATGGCGGCGCGCGGCGATGCCGCTGGCCTGAAGCAGAACTCTATTCCGAGCGTGGCTGCCAGCTTTGACGGTATCGAAGCCGCGGTGAAAGATAGCCAAGCCGCGTTCACGGGCGCGCAAGCGACCGCGCAGCCGCCTTTTCTGCTGACCGCGGATGGCCTGGAGACGCGCACCCGCGCTGAATTTCTGTGCGGGGTATTTGGGAAGTCGGGCCAGACGAAGGATAGCGCGGTATTTGTCCTGAATAATCTGCCGCCCGGCAAGTACGGCATCACCATTGTCGACGTTAGGGGCGGCCCGACTGCCATGACGCTGACCCTGGTCCTAAAACAGGCAGGCAGCGACTGGAGGCTGGCGGGTTTTTTCCCCAGATCCTCGCAGGCAGCAGGACACGATGCCGCATGGTTCATCCAGCACGCCCGCGACTTCAAGGCGAAGTCCCAGAATCACAATGCCTGGTTGTACTACCGCGAGGCGATCGCCCTGTCCGCTCCCGTGGACTTTATGAGCACGCTCGCCACCGACAAACTTTACGACGAGACCCAGGGTATGCAGCCTGCCGATCTGCCCGCGAACGGAAGCACCCTGGATTTAAGCGCCAGCGGCAAGATCTATCGTCTGACCGCAATCTTTCCGCTTGCCGTGGGCAACGACCTTGAGGTGGTAGTAAGGTACGATGCCGCGGACGTATCGAATACCGCGCGCACGTTTCAGGAAAATACGGCCGTGATCAAAGCCCTGGTCTTGAAGTTTCCCGAATTTCGGGAGGCTTTTGCCGGAGTGGTAGCGCGAGCCGTCGATCCCTCAGGCCGCGACTACGGCACGCTCTTACCCATGAAGGATATCAAGTAGCTTGGGCGCAGTTGCCTTCCCCATCCCCCCATTTTCTTCAGAGCCCGGTACCTCCGTAATTTGAGAATGGACTGCCCGCTGGCTACAGTGGGAATATGCGGATTCTCTTTGCCTTGCCCAGTCGTCTTTTCCGCAGCCGCGCGATCGTGCTGCGAGCGATAATTCCAGGCATAATTCTCGGCGTACTGCTCTGCTCGGAGCCAATCTGTGCGCTTGGGCAGACTTCGCCTTCAGCGCCGAGGCCCGCGGCCAATCCCGATCGGCTTCCCATTACTACGAGTTCGCCGGAAGCGGCCAAGCTGTTCGAGGAGGGGTTGCGCCTTCGATACGACTATCACATTGAGCAGGCTTTGGTGAAATGGCGGGAAGCCGCCATTAAGGACCCCCATTTCGCTCAGGCCTGGACTTACATCGTCTGGGTGGGACTTGATCCTGGGGAAACCAGGCAAGCGGCGGAGCAGGCGCAACTGACGTCTCGGAAGGCGACACCTGGAGAAAAGCTTCTGGTCAAGTGGGTGGTATCGACGAACCAGGGACGTTTTCTCGGGGCCATTGCAGCCATGAACGATCTGCTGGCGATGTATCCGCGCGACGGCCAACTGCAGTATGAGGCTGGGCTTTGGCTGCAATCTCAGGGTGATTACGAAGGAGCGGCCAAGCTCACCAAGCGCGCGCTGGAGATTGACCCCAATTTCGCCGGGGCTTTGAATACCCTGGCGTATGACCTCGCTTACATGCATGAGTACGACCAAGCGATCCTTACCCTGAAGCGCTACGTCGAGGCAGAACCGAACGATCCCAACCCCCGCGATTCCCTGGCTGAAATTCTGCAGCAGGCAGGTCGGCTGGAAGAGTCGCTGGCCGAGTATCGTGAGGCCCTGAAGATGGATCCCCAGTTTTTCACTTCGCAGCTGGGCCTCGGCAACGACTACGCTTTGCTCGGAAACCAGGACCGTGCCCGCCAGGAATACGCCCAAGCGCTTCCCATGGCGCTGACACCGCAGGACAAGCTCAACTGTCAGATTCAATCCGCAATCAGCTACGCCCGTGAAGGGAATGTGAAACAAGCCCGGGTGGAACTGGCGGCAGTGCTGGCGGCGGCGACCAAGCTGCAACTGAACGACTACCGCGGTTCCATCCATCGCTACCTGGCTCTGTTGTCGGAATCTCCGGACGCCGCGTTTCAACATCTAACTGAGGCAGAAGTGATTTTGCAGGGATCCGGACATGTGTCGGGCAAGGTCCGCAGTGGGCTGCTGGCGCGCACACTGCGCACACGAGCGCGTTTGGCGGCGGAAGCGGGAAGACTTGAGATGGCCCGTGCTGCCGTCTCGCGTTTGCAGAAAATGCTCCAGGCGAACCGCAACAATGCGGTCGAGCGCGCATACCACGGGGCCAACGGGGCGCTGCTGGCTGCGGAGTCGAAAATCGGCGCGGCCATCGAGGAACTGCGGGAGGACCCCGAGTATCCATTTTCCTTGTCGAAGCTCGCGGAATTGCAGGCGGCATCGGGGAATGCTCACGATGCGGCGGAAACCAGAGCGCGCCTGCAGGCTGATTACGGCACCACCCTCGAGGACTGGCTCGTCGTCCGGGGTTTCAGGCAATGATAGTGATGGGATTGAAGAACATAGCGCTTCGAAATCTGCCGAGAGCTGCGCTGGCAGTCGTCTGGATTTGTATTTTCGTGTGCAGTGAGATCGCGGCCGCGCGTGACGTTGCTCTCGTGACCGGCAAGAACAGCCGGGTCCAAGTGATGAAAGCCGCCGACCTGACAAAAACCATCAAGAACACCCACAAATGGCTCGGTGGGTATGATCTGACGGTTGTACTCACCGACCCATCTTCGCCAGAGATGCGCATCGTTGCCGAAAAACTCTTGTCGCTGTCACCCGACGACTTTAGGAAATTGATCGACGCAGCGAACAGGACCCGGGCGACGTTCCTGGTGGTTTCGAACGATGACGAAGTGCTAAAGACACTGCAGTCGAATCCATCTGCAATCGGCCTGGTGAATGTTTATTCCATCACCAGCAACGTCGAGGTGTTGAAGATCGACGGCAAGCTTCCCCTCGAGCCCGGCTACATTCTGCACAGCCAGTAGACGCGGGGAAATTACTCGCATAGCCGATTAGTCGACCCCGCCGTTGCCTTCCTCGTCAGGCGGGACTAAAATTCCTCCAATTCATTTCACCTCAGCGGAGTTCTCACTCAATCTCGTTCCAAGGAGGATGTATGGGCATCGCAGTTTCCCCGATCCAGATTGATTCACGCGTCAGCGACTTCATTGCGAAGCCGCGCAAAATGCTGATCGACGGCAAGTGGGTGAATGCCGCGTCGGGCAAAACTTTCCCAACCTATAACCCAGCCACCGGTGAGGTTCTGGCCCAGGTCGCGGAAGGCGATCGTGCGGATATTGACGTCGCGGTGCAGGCCGCCCGGCGCGCCTTTGACAGCGGTCCATGGACGCGCCTGACGGCCTCCGAGCGCGGCAAGCTGGTGTGGAAACTGGCTGACCTGCTGGAAGAGCACACCGAAGAGTTCGCGACGTTAGAAACATTGGATAACGGCAAGCCGCTCACCGTGGCGCGCGCCGCCGATGTTCCGCTGGCCGTCGATATGTTCCGATACATGGCGGGATGGGCAACCAAGCTCGAAGGCACCACCATTCCACTCTCGGTAATGTACACGCCCGGCGTAAATTACCACGCTTACACGCTCCGCGAGCCGGTCGGCGTCGTGGGCCAGATTATCCCGTGGAACTTTCCGCTGCTGATGGCGGTGTGGAAACTGGCGCCGGCGCTGGCCTCAGGATGCACGGTGGTGCTGAAACCGGCCGAACAGACGCCGCTCTCCGCGCTCCGTCTGGGCGAGCTGATTATGGAAGCCGGGTTCCCGGATGGTGTGGTCAACATCGTCCCGGGATATGGCGAGACGGCGGGCGCGGCTTTAGCGGCGCACGATCTGGTCGATAAAGTTGCATTTACCGGATCGACGGAAGTAGGCAAGCTGATTGTTCACGCGGCCACTGGAAACCTGAAAAAAGTTTCGCTCGAACTGGGCGGCAAGTCGCCGAACGTAGTGTTCAAAGATGCCAGCCTGGATACGGCAATTGCCGGCGCGGCCAGCGCCATCTTTTTCAACCACGGCCAGTGTTGCTGCGCTGGGTCGCGACTGTACGTCGAACGGCCGGTATTCGATCGCGTGGTCGAGGGCGTGGCGGCACAGGCGGAGAAGATCAAGGTTGGCTCGGGACTGGATCCCGCGACGCACATGGGCCCGCTGGTTTCTGAGGAACAGCTGCAGCGCGTCTGCAACTACCTGGAAGTCGGAATGGCCGAAGGCGCCAAGGCCGCTTCGGGCGGACGCAAAATCGGCGGCAAGGGATACTTCGTCGAGCCCACCGTTTTGGTCGATACCAAAGATTATATGAAGGTCGTGCAGGAGGAGATCTTTGGGCCGGTGGTAGCGGCGATTCCATTCGACAATCCGGAAGAGCTGTTGTCTCGGGCAAACGATTCCGTGTACGGCCTGGCGGCGGGAGTGTGGACCAACGACGTCTCCAAGGCGCACCGGACGGCAACGTTGCTGCGCGCCGGAACGGTCTGGATCAACTGCTACAACATCTTCGACGCAGCGCTGCCGTTCGGCGGCTACAAGCAGTCGGGTTGGGGACGCGAGATGGGCAAAGATGTTCTCGCACTCTATACCCAGACTAAGGCGGTGTGCGTCAGGATGTAGTAGTAACTAGGTGATGATCCTACGGTGGAGAGACGGGCGCCTCGCCCGTCCAGCCGGGAACGCCCGGCTCTCCACCGTTCTTTATTTCTGCGGGAGATTTGTGTGGGATGAAAGCTGGAGGCGCGGGTGAGAATCGAACTCACGATAGAGGTTTTGCAGACCTCGGCCTTACCACTTGGCTACCGCGCCGTAAATCACGCCTAAAACGAAAAGCCCTTGCTGGTGCAGGGCTTCAAGAAACTGGAGCGGGAGACGGGATTTGAACCCGCGACTTCGACCTTGGCAAGGTCGCACTCTACCACTGAGTTACTCCCGCTCGACTTTACGAGTATAAACGACGCCGTCCCGGCGGAGCAAACATGGCGGTCGGGCGATGGATACAGTTGACGATCCGGATTTGCCGGCTTTCACGGCATCAATACTACTGCTTGCCCGCAGCGGTCTGGTTGGAAGCGGCGGTGATCTGGTTGCGCACGTCCCAAAGATCTTTATAGAGCCAGCTTTCCATTCGCTGCTGCAGAACTTCCACGGGCGTTCCCATGGTGCCGACGACGCGGCCTCCGATGATGCGCTCGGCGAGCTTGAGATGGTGGAAACGGAAAAGCTGCATGCGTTCGTCGAAATCGAGCAGGCGCTCGGCAATGTCGTGCAAACCGAAGAATTCTTCGTGACGGCGATAGAGGTCGCCGATAGTGACGCCGGCGCGGCTAAGCTGCTCGTGAAAAGCGTGGCCGAGACGCGGACCGATGTGGAGCAGCGCAAGAAATCCAGGAGAATCAAGCCCGCTGCCGTGCCCGAGGCCGGCGCGAATGAGGTGATAGTCGCAGGGCGTAATGGTCTCCAGGATGTGAAGCAGGCCGATGGGCGGCTCAATCATCTGGATGGCGCGGCGGATCAAGCGCGCGGTGTTGCCGTAGTCGGCGTGCTCCAGCGCTTCGAGGGCACGGCCGAGTTCGAAAGCCGCTCCTTTCAGGAGCAACTCAGAACTCTGGTGTACAACCAGAAAAGTCATCTCGTCTGGGTGCAGCAACTCGGCGGGCGCTTTTTGCAGGGCGAGCAATTCGTCGGTGCGCAAATAGCGCTCGTAGTCGGTCGCTCCCTTGCCGGGAAGAATCGGTTTGGTGAATTCGTCGCGATGTGCCATTCGAAACCTGTTCAGGATTGCAAGTGCTCAGCCGGACGATGCGCTGCCCACTGCGGATCTTCGTCTGGCGTTACGATCTGGCCGTCACGCATGTGGATGATGCGGTCGCCATACTCGGCGGCCTCGGGATTGTGCGTAATCATCATTACAGTCTGCCTCAGATCCTTGTTGGACTGGCGCAGCATGCCAAGGACGACGCTCGAGCTCTTCGAATCCAAGTTGCCGGTAGGCTCGTCGGCAAGCACGATGGCGGGCCGGTTGATAAGAGCCCGTGCGAGTGCGACTCGCTGCTGCTCGCCGCCGGACAGCTCGTTGGGACGATGCTCCAGGCGCTGGCCGATGCCCAGCATCTCGGTGATTTTTTTCAGGAATACGGGATCAGGCTTTCCGCCGGCGATGTCGGCGGCGATTTCGATGTTCGAACGTGCGCTGAGCGTAGGCAGAAGATTAAATTTCTGGAACACGAATCCGATCTTCTTTTTGCGCAACCGGGTGCGCTCGCCGTCGGAAAGAGTAGAAAAATCCACGTCGTCGATGATAACGCTTCCCGAGTCGGGGTGAGTCAGCCCACCGAGCAGATAGAAAAGTGTGGACTTGCCGCTGCCCGAAGGGCCCACGATGGTGACAAACTCCCCTTTTTGCACGCTGAAGGAAATTCCGCGCAGGGCCGGCACATCGACTTTGCCGACCCGGTAGGTTTTGCGCACTTCCCTGGCTTCAATGAAGGCCGACATCCACTGAAAACCATACCACACGGAGGGGCGTGATTGAGTCATTGAAGCATTGAGTCATTGAAGCATTAAAAACCTTGAGTCCGATAAGCTCATGAACTTCAATGATTCAATGTCTCAATGTACTGCAACGCCACGGTCGCGTGCTCCACGTCCACCGCACCTGCGCGGAGTTCGACCTGTCGCTTCGGTCCGCGCTTGCGTACGAGCAACAGGCGGATGCGTTCCAAGAGTTCGGCGGGTTCGTACATTCCCTTGCACAGAAAAACATCGGCGAGCGTTTCGCGCTCGTAGATCTTGGATCGGGCGGAGATCAGCACGGCCGGAGTCTGCGGTGAGAGACTCTTGATTTCTTCGATCAGCCGCGAACCATCCACCCCGGGCATAATCAGGTCGGTGAGCACCAGGTCAACACCACCGCGGCGGAAGGTTTCCAGGGCCATGGCGCCGCTGTTGCACGCGATTACGCGGTAGCCTCGCGTTTCCAGCATGATTTTGCGGATGGAGAGCGCCTGTTCATTATCGTCCACACAAAGAATCGTTTTCTTGGGTTTCATTGGCCTGACCGGGAGACTGTCGTCACAAATGTTTTCTGAATTCGATACCTGATTTCTTTTTTTGGGAATCGTGAGCGAGGTGAATGCTAAACAGATTCGGAGCGTCAGTAAAGTGCCGCGCTCGCCAATGGCACTTCGGTGTGACAAAAAATTGCGGCATCGATCTAAGAACCGCGACCGTCACGGTGTTTCAATCCGCTAGATCGCGATCGTAACTTCAGCGCGGAGAACTTCCACACAATTTCCACCGACACGCACATTGACCACCTGGTTATCCTGCTTGGTGGCGCGGACAAAAATGCTGCTGGGACGGTGCACTTCGAGGCCTTGCTCGATCAAAACCTGCTCGTCGCTGGCCGCCACGCCATGCGCAACCATCCAGGCGGAGCAGCATCCGGCGGCGGAACCTGTGGCGGGATCGTCTCCGCCATAAAAGATCATGCGGGCATGGAGGCGGGCTTTGGGATCGACGGTCTCGCGGCAAACAAAGTAAAAGAATTTTCCGCCGCTCTGTGCGAGATATTCCGAAGCGCGGTTGAAATCGAGGCGAAGGTCTTGCAGCGTCTTCAGCGAACGCAGCGCGACGATGGTGTAAGGAAGACCGGTGGATACGGTTTGGATGGGCGCGGATTCGTCAAAGTCAGGGGCGCTCAGGCCGGTAAGACGAGCGACGGCTTCGACGTCATGGGTCGCGCCGAACTCGGGGTTCCTTTGCGTCATTTCTCCGAAGACAGGTCGCGCTGCTTCTTCGATGAAGCGCACCGGAACCCTGCCAGCATTCAGATCGAGGCGGACTTCAGTGGGCCCGGGGGGTGCACCGGTCTGGCCACGCAGAACGAACGCCGTGCCCAGCGTAGGATGTCCGGCGAAAGGCAGTTCTTCCTGCACGGTGAAAATGCGCACGCGGACTCCACGATTCTTTTCTGCAGCGGCGTCCCCGGGAAGAATGAAGGTAGTTTCGGAGAGATTCATTTCACGCGCTAACGCCTGCATTTGTTCGGTGCTAAGGCCGCGGCCGTCGAGGAAAACTGCCAGAGAGTTGCCGGTGAGGGCGCGGTCGGTAAACACGTCGACCTGCACCATGGAGAACTTTCGCGCCGAAGTAGCCATGCCTGAAATTCTACCGGACCTCATCCGGATCTTGCGGAGGAGATTTCGCGAGCCCAGGCACAACCGCCGCCCGATGCGATAACATAATCCCTGCCGCAACCGGCTTGGCACGGTTGACGGGTTGGCCGCCGCTGGATATTCTATACTCTACTAATGTTATAGGGTTTAAACGCGCTGGTCGTCCGTCAAACTAAGAACTACCCAAGGAAACGAATATGTCTTTACGCATCAATTCCGAAGCTCCCAACTTCACCGCCGAAACCACGCAAGGCACCATCAACTTTCACGAATGGATCGGCAACGGCTGGGCGATTCTGTTTTCGCACCCCAAGGATTTCACTCCGGTGTGCACCACCGAACTGGGCTACATGGCAGGCCTGCAACCGGAGTTTGCCAAGCGCAACACGAAGATTATCGGGCTGAGCGTGGATCCGGTGACCAGTCACGGCAAGTGGGCCGCCGATATTGAAGAGACGCAGGGTCACAAAGTGACCTATCCGATGATCGGCGATCCGGAACTGAAAGTGGCGAAGCTTTATGACATGCTACCCGCCGAGGCTGGCACCACCAGCGAGGGCCGTACTGCCGCCGACAATGCCACGGTGCGCACGGTGTTCGTGATTGGTCCGGACAAGAAGATCAAGCTGATGCTGATCTACCCTATGAGCAGCGGACGCAATTTCGACGAGGTATTGCGAGCGTTGGATTCGATTCAGCTTTCTGCAAAGCACAACGTGGCTACGCCGGTGAACTGGAAGCCGGGGCAGGACGTGATCATTCCCACCTCGGTCTCGGAAGACCAGGCCAAGCAGAAATATCCCGGCGGCTGGAAGACCTTGAAGCCCTATCTGCGAGTGGTGGCGCAGCCGAAGTAGTTGGTGTTACGTTCCGAACGAACTTCTGCACGAACCTGCTCGCGAACCTCGTTTACGAACCAGGGAAGCGCATACGGTCCGGTGATCGTCCCGGTCTTCAAAACCGGCGGGCGGCATCTTCGATGTTGCCGGTGTGTTCGACTCACACACGCTTCCGCCAGTTTTCAACAACTTGCAGAGCAGGAAATCACTCGGAAATCAGTTCACTCGCGCACGTGCCAGGTGAACAACCTTCGAGTGACGTTGCTCGTCTCATCCGGCACCATGTCGCCGTAGGGGTTCATGGTGGTGCGGATGTCCGCGTGCCATATCAGCTTTTGCTGGATGGCAATTTGACGTTCCCACCGCATCGAGCCACGATCGGCAGGAAAAGCGTGTCCTCTCGCCGGTAAATATCACGATTTCATCACTCTTGACCGAAGGATAATTCAACTGGATTTCGTTTATAGAAATAGGTGATCAAAGCCCATCTTCTGATCAGTGCCCCACGAGATCTGCAGACATGCGTACAGAGCTCTTCAGGAGGAATCATGGAATCGTATAACGTGAGCCAACTTTCCACCATCATCGCTGCGGTCGGCGCCCTCGGTACTGCTGCTTTCGGGCTCGTTGACGCTTTCAAGGCGCTGCCCGGCGGCGGCATCTCCAGCGCTGGTTTCACGTTCATAAGGCAGACGATCTTGAAGCTCGCGCCGGAGGTGGCCTCACTCGATGGGACCGGCTTGAGCCGCGATTCCATCCTCAACACGCTTCAGTCTCAATGGATCAACGGTACGGCGACCACGGATCAAATCAATATAGCTAAGTCGCTTATCAAGCTCCGCCTCACTCCCGAAACCGCCGCCGCGCTCGCCAGCGCGACTGGCGTAGATGCTGCCATTCTCTCCGAGATTGCCGCCAGCATTCGATCAGGCACGGCGCTCACGCCGGAGCAAAGCGACGTCTACGGACGCTTCGATCTCCTCCTTACCACTTTGCTCGACCAGGCCTATCAGCGTGCCGACCAGCGCTATCGCAATTGGGCCAAATTCGCGGCTGTACCTATTGCTGTTGTTCTCGCTCTGATAGCGGCGCGGGTCGCTCCGGACCAGATAAAACCTATGCAGGCCGTCCTGCTCGGATTGATCGCAACCCCGATCGCTCCGGTTGCCAAAGACATCTCTTCCGCTATCGCCACGGCGGCGCAGGCCGTCCAGTCCTGGGGAAGTTAGGGAAATTATGCCGCGTTGGTTTCTCAGCACTCGCGCACAATCCGTCGGAGGTCCTGTCAGCCCCGTCAAGATCCTCGACGCCGATCGTCCCGGCTACTCCGGTGACCTGATGCCGGATTTGCTCGCGGCCATCCGCGGCCGCGAGGTTTTCTTCGGCACTCACGGCTTCGAAGTCAATCAGGCCGACGGCATTTCGCACCTCACTTACTGGTTCGGTAACTTGCAAATCGGGAACGCCGTTCCAGTCGGAATACTCTGGCCAGGCGATTGTGTCCTTCCTATCTTCGTCGATTACGTTGTCGAAGGTCGTGAGGCGATCGAGTCCGGCCAACTGCTTGCCACTTTCCTTAACACCAATTTCACCAGTGCTGTTGGACTGTGTTTTGCCTCTCACTCTCTGGGCGCGCGTGTTGTACTCCAGACCATCGCCGGGCTGTCGGCGAGCTTTCGTGTCCGCCGCGTTCTAATCATGGCCGGGGCCATCGACAATAATTGCCTTACGGGCGAGTACAGCAATGCCTGCAAAAAGATTGACGAGATCTCGCTCCTGGCCTCGACTCGAGACGATGTCCTTGCCCTCGCCTTTCCGTTGGGCAATCCCCTTCAAGGAATCATCGATCGAGGCCACCCCTACTGCCGCGAGGCCCTAGGACGCGAAGGCCCAGGCCAGCCATATCCGCCCGAGCCCAAGCTCCATCCCAACTGGCAGATACCGGCGAACCTCAACTACGGCCATCATGACTACCTTCCTGGCCAGCAGCTAATGGCCGAATTCCAGCTGCCGGTTGACATCCCGCCCGACAACGGGCCTGCTCCACCGAGCGGAACGCCCCCACAAATTGCGAACGACCCGAGTCAGTGGAAACCGGCGTGGTCCGCAGGATTTGCTGGCACTCGTTACAGATAGAGCACGCAAGGCTCGCGCCATGTTGGAAGGAAGGAGTGACAAATCATGCGTATTTCGGCTGCATTCAGACATGCCCTGTTGGCCTTTGCCGGCCTCTTATTTTTCGCCCTGCCTGCCGTGGTGGCAATCAACGCCTACAACCTAGGTGCGAGCTACGACTCGACTCAAAGCAATGTCGTGTTCCGCGTCTATTCTTCGCGCGCCACGCGAATCGAGGTCGACCTCTACGCATCCCCTATGGGTTCACCCGAGGTGCTGCGCGTTCCGCTCACTGCCAACACCAGCACCAATATCTTTTCCGCTTCGATAGCGGTTGCAACGCTGCAGGCAGCCGGCATCACTGGGCCGCCGGTGTATTACGGTTATCGTGCGTGGGGCCCGAACTGGCCTTTTTCGAGCACTTGGACGAAGGGTTCCAGCGCCGGCTTTATCTTGGACGTGGACGCGCAGGGCAACCGCTTCAACCCCAACAAGCTACTGATTGACCCCTATGGGCGCGAGATCAGCCATGACCCAATCAACGCCACCTGGACCGACGGCACCGTGTATGCCTCTGGTGCCAGTTACCGCAACACCGACAGCGGCAACATGGCGCCGAAGAGCATCTTATGGGTGCCAGTTAGCCAGAGCATAGGCGCCAAGCCCACACGCGCGCAGAAAGACGACGTTATCTATGAAGTGAATGTGCGTGGCCTGACTAAGAACGACAGCAGCATCCCCACTGCCGTGAGAGGCACTTACGCTGGTGCCGCGCTCAAGGCGTCATACCTGGCGAGCCTCGGAGTAACTGCGGTGGAATTTCTGCCCGTGCAGGAAACGCAGAACGACGCCAACGACAACACGCCGAATTCGACGGCTGGGCAGAACTACTGGGGCTACAGCACGTTGAACTATTTCGCACCGGATCGCCGCTACGCGTCAAACAAGGCTGCGGGTGGCCCGACCAGCGAGTTCCAGGCTATGGTGAAGGCCTTTCACGATCAGGGCATCAAGGTTTACATCGATGTCGTGTACAACCATACGTACGAAGGCC
>Ga0074046_10000504_pt1 | contig 35800 bp, 35 predicted proteins | sample BogForMeECP23OM3_FD_94441 | JGI IMG/M metagenome (GOLD analysis project Ga0074046, IMG submission 94441) | Bog forest soil microbial communities from Calvert Island, British Columbia, Canada - Bog Forest MetaG ECP23OM3 | ecosystem: Environmental > Terrestrial > Soil > Wetlands ... | reverse complement strand
CCAGCGCGACTCGATGTTGGGAGACTCGACCATGACGCTTGCGACGCTGATCGTGGAGGAGAGCGAGGGGGTTCTTCTTGTCCGCTTCCATCGGCCCGCGCAGCGCAACGCGTTCAACAACCGAATGTACGATGAGCTGCGCGACACGCTCGCAGAGGCGCAGCGCCGAAAGGAAGTGCGCGCCGTCGTTGTCACGGGAACAGGTCAAGCCTTCTCCGCGGGACAGGATCTCTCCGAGATGGCGAGCCCGCCGGCGGGGGACGGGGCGCCCCACGGCTTTGGCCCGTTCATGGACCGGGTCTGCGCCTTCGACAAGCCGCTTCTCGCGGCGGTGAACGGCGTTGGCGTGGGAATCGGCCTCACCCTCCTCTTGCACTGCGACCAGGTCTTTATCGCCGAGGGCGCGCGCCTGCGCGCTCCCTTCGTCACGCTGGGGGTCGTTCCCGAGGCGGCCAGTAGCTACCTCTTCCCGCTTCTCCTGGGCTTTCGCAGGGCGGTCGAGGTCCTCTATACGGCAGACTGGATCGACGCGCGGCGAGCGGTCGAGCTCGGGATCGCGAATCGCCTGTGTGGGCCCGAGGAGCTTCTCCCAGTGGCTCTCGACGCCGCCCGTCGGTTCGCGAAGCAGCCGCCCGAAGCGCTCCGCCATACCAAACGTCTGCTTCTTGCGACGCGGGAAGAGGCCCTGCGCGCGGCCCGCCAGCGTGAAGACGAGGCGTTCGCCGTGCGCGTCGGGAGCCCGGAGAACAGGGAGGCGATCCAAGCGTTTTTCGAAAAACGTGCGCCAGACTTTACAAAGCTCTAGGTCGCGCGCCCCAATCGGTTAGTGCGGGCTTCGCAGGATGTACTCGCTCATCACGGCGGTCTGGATCCGCTCAAGCTCGAGGAAAGTCTTGCAGTCCTCCAGCACGCGCTGGATGTTCGCCTTCCAATCCCCCGACACGCCGTAGAACCGCGCGGGATTGATCAGGTCCTCGGCGCTTCGAAACTGCTCGTCCACGATGCCCTTCCAGTCCGGCCCCTCCGGCGTGAGGCGGCGCGCCACGACGTTGCGCACGTAGCACCACATCGGATGGATCTCGAGAGAGAGCGGGGTGTGCGAGCCGTGCCAGCGCTCGATGAACTTCTCGTAGCTGAGGCGCTCGGGCTTCTCAAAGAGCGTGACGAGCTTGACGCCGGGGGTACGCTCGCCGTCCGACCAGGTGCGCGCGTCGTAGTCGCGCGGCACAGATTCTGTCACGAGATATCCAGCGAGGCGGGCGCAAGCCTCCTTGAGCGCCCGCTCCACGCTTTCGCGCTCATCGACGCACGCGAGCCATACGCCCACGGTCGCAGCCACGCTCGCTGTCTCATCCCGTACCGGCACCGTCCCGCCGAGCTGTGCGTCCACGTCGGCGACATTCACCGTCAGGCCGCGAGCCCCGGCGCGCAGAATCCGAGGCGCAGCTTTTCCGAGGAGCGCGGCGCGAAACCTCTCCACCGGGGTTCCCGTTGCCTTCCACAGCACGTACTCAAGCTTTTCCATGCACCTCCCCTTTTCCTGCGCGCCGTGCGCCAGCGACGTTAGTTCCGGACCTTCGCGATCACCTCGTCGGCGAAGCGGCGCAGCCCCGCAAGTTTCCCTTCGAGGGCGTCCATGCCTCCGCCGTACAAGAGCCACGGCATGGTGGTGTAGTGCGTGACGCCGAGATCTGCGAGGCGCCGAATCCCGTCGGCGTCGAAGGCGTCGGAAGCGGCGGCGATGATCGAGAACTCTTCGTCTGCGCGACCCGCCTCACGGCGATACTCGCGCAGCCGCAGAACGATCTCTCGCAGCTCGGCAGTCGTGTGGATGTCGGAGATCCAGCCGTCACACAGCGTGGCGGCCCGCCGGAGAGCGACCTCGGACAGGCCTCCCGCGTACAGGGGAATGGGATGCGGACAAGCGGGGCTCATCTGTAGCCGGTCGAATTCGTAGAACCGGCCGTGATGCTCCACCATCCCACCCGCCCAGAGCTTGCGCATCACCGCAATCATTTCATCCGTGCGTCGGCCGCGCGTCTTGAAGTCCTGTTCGAGCAGCTCGAACTCGTCTTCCATCCAGCCGACACCGATCCCGAGCGCCACGCGGCCGCCGGAGATGAGGGACGCCGTGCCCACGGCCTTGGCTACGAGGAATGGGTTGCGCATCGGCAGAACAAAGATGTTCGTGAAAAACTGGAGCTTTGGGGTGGCGACGGCCATCGCGCCGATCGCCACCCAGGGGTCCGGCCATGGCGCGTCGGGCTGCCAGCGAGGCGTTCCATCCGGTGTGTAGGGATAGGGGGCTCGGATGAGCTCGGGATGCACGACGTGATCGGACACGGCGACGCAGTCCCAGCCCGTGGATTCGGCGACACGCGCGAGGGTGCAGTAGTGCGTGGGGTGGCTAAAGGCCATGGGCACCACAAACTTCACGTCAGCATCCCCCCGTCGACGCGGATCGAGCTACCGAGGATGTGTCGTGCCTCATCGCTTACGAGGAAAGCGATCACGTTTGCCACCTCCTCCGGCCCACGGAAGCCGTCGAAGGGCATGATGCGCCGGAGCAGCGTCTTGTCGGCGCCCGACGGGAAGTGAAATGCCGCGTGGATCGGCGTCTCGATGCCGCCCGGGCACACGCAGTTCACGCGAAGACCTTGGCGACCGTACTCGATGGCCAGCGCGTAGGTGAGCGAGAGGATCCCGCCCTTGGAGGCGGAGTACGCGGCCGTCCACGGATGGGCCTGGAGCGCCGCCGTCGACGACGTATTCACGATGGCCCCCTTGCTCGGGAGCAGGTGCGGGATCGCCGCGCGGCACATCAGGAAGGTGCCGGTCAAATTGACCGCCAGAATCCGGCTCCAACCCTCGAGCGTCTCTTCGTGGCTGTGCACGAAGTGGAGGATTCCCGCGACGTTGCACAGGGCGTGCAACGCGCCAAAGCGACCGAGCACAGCCTTCATCGTGCTCTCGACGGAGGCGGCATCACTCACGTCGCAGGCAAAGGCCTCTGCCTTCGGGCCGACTTCCCGCGCGGCCTTCGCCGTCGCCTCCGCGGTTTCCGCCTGGACGTCCACGCAGGCAACCGCGGCGCCGCCCGCTGCGAGACAGAGCGCTGTGGCGCGACCGATTCCCGAGCCTGCGCCCGTCACCAGCGCCACCTTTCCTTCGAATCGCCCCATCACCTGCTCCTCCTCTCAGACCAACCAGCGGCCGAGTCTACTGCCCCACAAAAGACGCATGATGCGCTGCATCTGGGAGGTGCGCGCGGCACTGTACGGGTAGTGAGCGGCAATCTGACGCCCCCCGAAACGGTCGATCAGCACGGCCTGCAGGTGGCAGTAGCCGAGCAGTCCCTCGGGTCCGTTCACGAAGCCGACGCCGCTCTCCTTGCGCCCACCGAAGGGGGCCTCAAAGGCCCCGTAGGTCATCGTCATGTCATTCACGCACACACTGCCGGAGTCGATCTGGGTGGCGAGGCGCAGCCCGCGCGCGGCGTCCCGCGTCCAGACATTGGCTCCGAGTCCGTAGCGTGAGTCGTTCGCGAGCCGAACCGCCTCATCCTCGTCGCGTACGCGCAGGATTGGCAGGACCGGTCCGAAGGTCTCCTCCCGCATGATCTTCATGTCGTGGGTGACGTCGACGAGGACTGTGGGCTCATAGTAAAGGCCCGCAAGATGCGGGTTCCGCCGGCCGCCGCACAGCACCTTGGCTCCCTTCTCGATGGCTTCGGCCACGTGCCCTTCGATGATCTCCAGCTGGCGGGGCCAGATGATCGGTCCAAGGTCAAACTCGCCCGAGACCCCCTGACGCAGTGCGCGGGTGCGCTCGACCACGCGACGGGTGAATTCGTCCGCCACGGCGTCCACGACGTAGACGCGTTCCGTGCTGAAACAGATCTGGCCGGCGTTGAAAAAGGCGCCGGCTACTGCGCCTCCTGCGGCGCGGTCCAGATCGGCGTCGGCACACACGACCATGGGGTCCTTCCCACCGAGCTCAAGCGTGCAGGGAAGAAGCTGCCGTGCGCACGCCTCCGCCACGCGGCGACCGGTGGCAACGCTGCCAGTAAAGCTGATCTTGTCGACGCCCGCTTCGACCAGGGCTGCTCCGGTTTCCCCGTCCCCGAGCAGCACGGAGAGAAGTCCGTCCGGAAGGCCCGCTGCAGCGAAGAGCTCGCCCACGAGCGCTCCCGAACGAGGAGTCACTTCCGACGGCTTTAGCAACACGGCGTTCCCCGCGAGAAGGGCTTGTACTGTCGGATTGAGGGATAGAATGAAAGGCCCGTTCCACGGGCTGATCACGCCCACGACACCGAGCGGACGGGGCACGAGACGCAGCTGCTTCGCAAGGGCCAGGATGCCGTGGAGACGCTGCTTGCGCGGACGGAGCATGCGCTCGGCGCGTTTTGCGAAGTACGCGAGTGCGTCGCACGCCGAAAACATTTCGATCATGAGCGCGTCGGTCTTGGGCTTGCCCGACTCGCGCTCGATCACCGCAAGGTACTCTTCCTGCTTCGCGAGCAGGATCTCGAGCGCCCGCCACATCACCTGTGCGCGCTCGGCGGTAGGTCGACCCGCCCAAGCAGGCTGCGCCCTGCGCGCGGCCGCGAGCGCGCGCGCCACGTCCTCGCGCGAAGCCACCTCGATCTCACCGATCGGTTCGAGCGAGGCCGGGCTGGCAAGAGCGAGCCTGCGCCGAGCGCCGGGCGCGACCTCGATCGGAGTTACGATCGCCATCCAATCCCCCTAGCCCGGCGCCGGAAGGCCGAGCATCTTCGAGAGCAGCTGGGTCACAATGTTGTTTTTCGCAAGCGGGGAATCCGGCGGCAGTGTGCCGGCCGCGATGAAACCCTGCGCCACGCGGATCATGATCACAGCGAAGCGAAAAGCGGCGAAGACCTCGTAGTAGTCGACGTCACGCGCGGAGAGCCCCGTCTGCTCTTCCCAGCGCACGATGGTCTGCGCGCGGCTCGGGAAGCCGGCAAGACGCGGTGCGCCTAAGCCCTCGCTGTGGTGACGATCCAGAAAGAGCCACCAGGCCAGGTCCTGAACCGGATTGCCGAGGGTTGCCATCTCCCAGTCGAGAACGGCGACACAGCGTCCCTGCTGGAAGATCATGTTGCCGGGTCGGGCATCCCCCCAGCAGAATCTGACGGGCTCTTGCTCGCGCGGGAGATGGGCACGGAGCCACAAAAGCGCAGGCTCGCAGCTGGGATGGCGCTCTTTACCCATGGCCCAGGCCAGAAACCGCTCGTAGTCATCGAGCTGGCGCACGAGCGGCGTATCGCCCGAGCCCGGCGTATCCACGAAGGAAAGACCGAGCGTCCGCCAATCGAGCGCGTGGATCCTCGCCAGCACCTCGAGGCCGCTCCACCAGAGGGCGCTGCGCTCAGAAGGGGCGACCTCCGTCACCCAGCCGCCGACGTGATAAGGCGGACTGTCCGTGGGGATGCTCCCCTCGACCCTCTCCATCACGAAGAATGGCGAGCCCAAGATGGCAGGGTCCTCTTCGAGCCACGGCGTGTGGGGAACCGGCACATCGGTCGTTGCGAGAATGCGTAGGATCCGGTGTTGACGCGGAATATCGTAGGCGGGGAAGACGCGATGCCCAATCGGCGCGCGACGCACCACAATCGCCTCGCGATGCTCCGCTCCCCCCTCGCGCCACGCCAAGTCGAAGAGCAGGGTGTCACTCGAGAATCCCGTGGCAGCGGAGCGCGCGACGGGCAGCACCGAAAGTGACTGCGCACTCGGCATCTTTTTGCCGAGCCAGTCCGCGAGCCGCTCTCTCCCGCGCTCCGCGTCGGCAGCGTCCGCCACGCTTCCTCCCGCGCTCTTAGCCCGCTTCCAGGAAACGATTGAACTCCACCCAGCCGAGGAGCGGCTTATCGCCGCTTTGGGGCGTCGCTCGTACGAGCGCCCGGCGATAGAGCGAACGACGCGGCGGAACGAAGGTGTGGGTGATGTCGATCTCGGCACCCGACAGGGACTCCACAACCGCAGCGAAGACGTCGCCGTTCTCGGCGACGATCGAGAACTCTCCCGAGACGGGGTGGAGGACGTCGGCTTCGGGATAGCGGAAACTGAAGTTCGCTTCTTTCACCGTCACCATCGCCTGGCGCTGGAGGTAACCGGCGGTGAAGGATCCGACGTTCGGAATCCGAGCCTCCGCGCATTGAAGACGGACGTGCTCGCCGTTTAGCACGAGGAAGGTCCACTCAAGGTTCCAGTGTCGCGGCCCCCAGGAGTGGTCGCGCTCCCCCCTGCCCGAGAACGGGCGCCGCGCTCCGCCGATCTGCATCGTGCCCTCGACGGCAATCGGCTGCTCGAAGCGGCTCGCGGGATACGCGGCCCCGGCGCCGTGGCCCGGGGCGACGCTGCGGCCGTGGGAGTGGGGCGGACCGAGCGCGTTCACCGCGAGCTCGACGCCCATGGGTAGGATCATTCCTGCGCGCTTACCTGCGACGACGCGGCCAAAGCCAGCGACCTGGAGGCGTCCTGCCTCGAGGGGCGCCTCGACATCCCATGCGCAGCGCAAGCCGAAACGGTCATAGGCAAGCCGCGCCAGGTCCCAGTCCGCAAGCGCAAGGCGAGGCTCCTCAACCGTGATCCACTCGTCCTCTTGGAAGAGGTAGAACCACAGCCATGCGCGATGCTGGTTGGGATGGATGCCGATCCGGCAGTGGCCCGCGCGCGATCCTGCCGCGTCGAACCAGTCCCAAAACCACGACTCGTTCCACCACTCCACCGCCGGATCGAAGGCATGGGGACCTTCGTCTTCGAGGCGCAACCCAAACTGCGTCAGTTCCGCGGGGGTGAAGCGATTTCCGGCCATAGATTAGAACATGTTATAGTTTTCCTAAGCGCGCCGCCGCAAGGAGAATCCGATGGCGCCCCCCCAGCGTTTCGCGAGAGACGAGCTCGAGGATGGCCAAGTACCCCGAGATCTACACGGCGTACGAGTGGCATATGCTCGACGAATCGGGACGCGTCGTTGTGTATATGCAGAATCGGCGAGACCATCCGAGCGGTACGGGGGTCATCGATTTTCCGGGCGTCACCCTCTTGCAGTACGCGGGAAGCGGCCTCTGGAGCCTCGAAGAAGACTTCTGGGCAGTGCCCCAAGCGCAGCGCGCCTTCCAGGAGTATGCCGACGCCTGCAAGAAGCATGACGCAGCGCATGCGCAAAAGATGACCCGCCTCGACTGGGGGCGGGGACCGGAGTTCACGCGGGGTGCGCGTTCGTACCGCGAGCGCGCCTCGCCCGATTAGGAGGGCGAGGCTCACAAAGCACCCCTTCGACAAATACGTCTTGTGGGTGCCCGCGGCCGACGCGTATGCTCGGGGCGAGGCCGACTTTGCGAGGGAGGGTATCCGATGGCTTCCTGGACCCTGATCGACGAAACGCGGGAGTCACGGGTCGAAACCGACGCAACCGGCGGCACACCCCTCCTCTCCCCCACAGCACTGCGCACCGCCTTCGGCTTTGAACTCAAGCCCGAAGGCCTCTGCAAAGAGGATGTCTGCTTTCCCGTTCGAGACCGCAGCGCACTTGTGCGCCCGGGCGGGACCGACCTTGCCGCCTTCGCGGACCTTCTCGGTCGACCGCTGGCGATGGATGCAGACGAACGGTTTGCCGTCCTTGGCGCTTCACCGGTCGAACGCGCGGAGCGCCTCGCGTCCCTGGAAGCGCCCGACTTTACCCTCCCCGATCTCACTGGGAAGCTCCATTCCCTCTCGGAGCAGCGCGGCAAGAAGGTGCTTCTCATTGCCTACGCATCCTGGTGAGGCTGCCGTGAGGACCTGCCGGTCTGGCAGGCACTGTACGAGGAACTAGGCAGCCAGGGGTTCGTACCGATCACGGTGGCGCTCGATCGCAACGCCGAAGATCCGCGCCCCTACATCGAACGGGCGCGCCCGACCCACCCGAGCCTGGTCGATTCCGAGCACCTGCTCGCGGACCTCTACCACATCATCAATGTGCCCACAGTCATTTGGATCGACGAAGAGGGGCGCGTGGTGCGACCGAACGACTCCCAGTTCGGGACCGATACCTTCGTTCAGTTCCACGGCAAGCACTCGGCCCCCTTCCTCGCTGCGGTGCGTGCCTGGGTGCGTGAGGGGCGCGGTGTGATGCCCATGGATCAGGTGCGCGCCCAGCAGCTGCTTCCGTCTCGAGAGAGCCAGCTCGCCCGGGCGGAGTTCACCCTTGCCTGGCATCTCCACCGCGCGGGCCGGATGCAGGCAGCAGAGCGCCACTTCCTGCGAGCCGGCGAACTCTCGCCCCACGACTGGACGATCCGCAGGGGCTCCATGCCGATTCGAGGCATCAATCCGATGGGGCCCGAGTTCTTCAAGCTGTATGAGGAGTGGAAGGCTGCCGGGGCTCCGGGTTACCCCGTAGGCTCGCTCGAGGAGAGCTGATTCGACTGGCTGACGCAAACAGGTCCGCGTGCTGAGCCGTCTACCAATCGTCGCGCGGGCGCTCTCGCACCGCAACTTTTCCTCGTTGTAAGAGCGTCGCGCGCTCCTCGCGCGACGGCGCGCCACGTCCCACGAGAGGCTGCACCTTCCTATGGATGTATCAAAAACGGATCACTAACTGCATTTTGTGCGTTGGGAGCTCCTGCGAATCCAGGCGAGGTGGGCGCTCGGGCTCGGTCCCAATGGCAGCCCTGACGTTCCTGCACCGGGCGGTGCGAGGGAGCACCTCGGTCCGTCGACGCGGGAGGGTTCCCGGGCGCCGCGACCCGGCCGCTCGGGCACGGCCTTTGCCGCGACTCCCGCTTGCACATTCCGCCATGGCATAATGCGATCGCAAAGCCCGGAGGTACCATGGCCGAAGCTCCCCGCAGCTACACCATCCAAGGTCGAAATGTGACCCTGCCTTGCGTGGTTCGCGAGGCCTCCTCCGGTGCGGCTACCTACCTTGTGAACGCCGCCACGGCCCGGCGCCTCCTGCCGGGCCCTGAGTTCGATCTCGTCGAACTCTGGCCCGGCTATGCACTCGCCAGCATCGCGTGCATCGACTACAAGGACAATGACCTCGGCGACTACAACGAGATCTCGATCGCCTTTTTCGTACGTGAGCGCGGAGCGGCCCGCGGGTTTCCGGTGATCGGGCCCGTCTCGGACTTCTTTCGCGCACGCCTGCCGACCTATATTCACCGCCTGCCTGTCAACCAGGCTTTCACCTGCGAGGCGGGCCGCACGATCTGGGGCTTCCCGAAGGTGGTGCACGAAATCGACTTCGCATACGGCGCTCGCCGCGTGGTCTGCACTTGGCGAGCGGAAGGGCAGCACGTTTTCACGTTCTCTGTACCGCGCGGCGGAAACCAGCGCATGCCCGATACCTCCCTCCTTACCTACAGCTATCTCGAGGGCGCGCCCTATCGCACGGCGTTCACCTCGGGCGCCGAGGGCGTGGGCTTCCACCTTGGGGGGGCGACGCTTGAGCTAGGGACCCATCCCATTGCGGGCGAGCTGCGTGGGCTCGGCTTTCCCCGCCGTGCGCTCGTCTCCACCTGGATGGAGAAGATGCACGGCCGCTTCGAGGCGCCGGAGAAGTTGTGACGAGCGCGAGTCCCCTCCCTCCCCGCTCGGCGGGGAATGCCGCGACCCAGGGCATGCTGATCGCCTTCCACGCCCGGCAGGCTCCCGACCGCCCGGCCATCCTGTCCGCGTGCGGCGACCGTAGCTTCGCGGAGCTTGCAGCGCGGGCCTTCCAGCTCGCCCGCGCACTGCGTGCGGGCGGCTTGCGCGCGGGCGACGCAGTCGCTCTGCTGTGCTCGAACCGTCCGGAGTTCGCAGAGGCCTATGCCGCCTCTCAGTGCGCGGGCTTCCGCATTACGCCCATCAACTGGCACCTAACCGGCGAGGAAGTCGGCTACATCGTGGCGGACTGCGAGGCCAAGGCGTTTCTGGCCGACGCGCGCTTTTCCACCCTTGCCGTCGAGGCTGCAGAGCGTGCACCGGGAGCGGAGCTGCGCCTGGCCATAGGAGGCGCGATCGAGGGCTTCGAGAGCTACGACAAAGCCCTGACGGCTCAGCCCCGCCACGAGCTCGAGGATCCCTGTCTCGGCACTTCGATGCTCTACACCTCCGGCACCACGGGGCGGCCCAAGGGCGTCTACCGGAAAGCCATCCCGCGCTCGCCTCTCACGACGCCGCTCAACCGGACGGCGAGTTTCCGTCCGGGAGAGGACCTGGCTCTCGTCACCGGGCCTCTCTACCACGCTGCGCCCCTCGCACTCAATCTTGCCTTCCCTCTGGCTGCGGGTGTGGGTTGCGTGCTGATGGAGCGCTGGGATCCGGAAAGTACCCTCGAGATCGTCGAACGCTTCCGCATCACCCACACCCATATGGTGCCGACCATGTTCCACCGCCTTCTCGCTCTGCCGGAGGGGACGCGCGCGCACCATGACATCTCGTCGCTGCGCTGGGTCCTGCATGGCGCAGCGCCCTGCCCCGTCCATGTGAAGCGCGCGATGATCGAGTGGCTGGGTCCTGTCCTCTTCGAGTACTACGCGGCGACCGAAGGCGGCGGCATGTTCATTACCGGGGAAGAGTGGCTGCGCAACCCCGGCAGCGTGGGCCGCAGGCTCGATCACCAGCCGGTCGATATTCTCGACGAAGCTGGGAACCCCCTGCCATCGGGCGAGGTCGGGACCGTCTACTTCGGCGCGCCGCCGAGCGGGCGCTTCGAGTACTTCCACGCCCCGGAGAAGACGGCCGCGGCCTACCGCGGCGACGCCTTTACGATGGGTGATCTTGGCTATTTCGACGAGGATGGATTCTTGTTTCTCACGGGCCGAAGTGCCGAGGTCATCATCTCCGGCGGCGTGAACGTCTATCCGGCCGAGATCGACGCGGTGCTCCTCGAGCATCCGGCCGTGGCCGACGTCGCGACGGTGGGCGTACCAAACGACGAGTGGGGGGAGGAGGTAAAGGCTGTCGTTCAGCTCAAGGCCGAGGCCGCCGCGAGCCCCACGCTAGCCGCCGAGCTTTTGGCTCATGCGCGGGCCCGGCTCGCCGCATTCAAGTGTCCCCGGAGCATCGACTTCACGAACGAACTGCCGCGCCTTCCCACCGGAAAGATCGTACGGCGCCTCGTGCGTGATCGGTATTGGGAAGGGCGCAGCAAAAAGATCTAGGGAGTGAACATGCCGGGCTTGTGTGACGGCCGGATCGTGATCATCACGGGAGCGGGGCGCGGCATCGGGCGCGGCTATGCCCTCGAGTTCGCGCGCCAGGGCGCGAAGGTGATCGTCAATGACCTTGGCGGAGCCGTGGATGGAACCGGCTCGGCCCTGACACCCGCGCAGTCGGTCGTGGACGAGATCCGCAAATCCGGTGGCCAGGCGCTGGCGAACGGCGACGACGTATCGGACTGGGAAGGCGCGCAGCGGCTCATCCAGAGCGCGACGGAGGCCTTCGGGGGACTCGATGTCCTGGTCAACAATGCAGGAATTCTGCGCGACCGGATGCTGTTCAACATGAGCGCAGAAGAATGGGATTCCGTGATTCGCGTGCACCTTCGCGGCACTTTCTGCACGACCCGCCACGCTGCGGCGTACTGGCGCGATCGTGCGAAGAGTGGGAGACCCAACCAAGGCCGTGTCATCAACACGACCTCCGTCTCGGGGCTCTATGGCAATGCGGGCCAGTCGAACTACGGCGCCGCAAAGGCCGGCATTGCGGCCTTCACCATCATCGCCGCGAAGGAGCTGGAGCGTTTTGGAGTGACCGTGAATGCGATCTCCCCCGGGGCCCTCACGCGCATGACGGAGAACCTGCGACCGGGGGCAAGTACCACGCTGGTGCAAGGCTTTGACCCCCGTTCACCGGACAACATTGCACCCATCGCAGTCTGGCTCGGAAGCCTGGAGTCGAGCCAGGTCACGGGACGGGTCTTCGAGGTTTCGGGGGGGCGCCTCTGTATCTCGGAGGGTTGGACGCGCGGTCCGGAGGTCGAGCGCAACGCGCGCTGGGATCCCGCGGAGCTCGGCCCGATCGTGCGCAGCCTCCTCGAGAAGGCACGGCCCGCGGAGCCGATGAGCCGCCCGCGCGCGGGCTAGCGGCGAGTCCTGAAAAAGGCGCGCACGTCGTCCACCAAGAGCTGCGGGACCTCGAGTGCCGCGAAGTGTCCGCCCTCGGCCATCTCGCTCCAGCGCTCGATGCGGTAGAGCCGCTCGGCCCAGCGGCGGGGCGGCCGGAAGAGCTCGTGCGGAAAAATCGCGGCAGCGGTCGGGACCTCGACCCGCCCCTCGACCGCACCAAAGCGACCCGAGCGCCTCGACTCGTAGTAGAGCCGCATGGATGACCCGATCGTCCCTGTTACCCAATAGAGCATCACGTTCGTGAGAAGCTCGTCTCGCCCGAAACGCCGCAGCGGATCTCCGCCGCAGTCACTCCAGCGCCGGAACTTGTCGAGGATCCAGGCGGCGAGGCCCGCGGGCGAGTCGAGCAGTGCCGCCGCCACAGTGTCGGGCTCGAGAGTCTGAACGGCTTGGTACGCGGCGCCTTCGCTCATATAGCGGCGGGCGGCTTCGAGGTTCGCCAGTTCGCGCGGAGAAAGGCTGCTTAGGGGATCGTCCGCCGGCGGAGGTGCCAGCACCAAGTTCAGGTGGAGGCCGCAGCACCGTTCGTGGTCAAGGAGTGCGACATAGGAGTTCACCATGGCCCCCCAGTCACCACCCTGTGCGCCGTAGCGCGCGTAGCCAAGGCGTTGCATGAGGGTGATCCACATCTCGGCGACGCGCTTCACGTCGCAGCCGGGTGCCTGCGGCGCCTGCGAGAAGCCGTAGCCGGGGAGCGAGGGGCAGACCACATGGAAGGCATCTTCCGAGCGACCGCCGTGTGCCACGGGATCGGAGAGGGGAGCCACGATCTTCATGAACTCGGCGATGGAGCCCGGCCAACCGTGGGTCACAAGGAGCGGAAGCGCGCCGGGCTCCATCGAGCGTTGGTGCAGGAAGTGGATGCGCAGACCATCGATTTCCGTCGTGAACTGCGGAATGCGGTTCAGTGCGGCTTCTTGGCTTCGCCAGTCGAAGCCGCTCCGCCAGAAGCTCGTGATCTCGCGAAGCCACTCGGGATTCGCTCCGTACTGCCAGCCAGAACCTAGAATCGGCACGACGAAGCGTGTGCGCGCGAGACGCTCGCGCAGATCTTCCAGCACGCCTTCCGCAACCCGAATCTCGAAGGGGCGGATCTCTGCGCTCATGGAAAGGCCTCGACGACCGCGCGCGAAAGCAGCGTCCGGATGCGAAGCGCCGGTGTCATCGGAAGCGTTCCGTTCGTGAGGAGAACGAAGGTGAGGTCGCGCTCCGGGTCAGCCCAGCAAAGGACACAGGAGAGGCCCGCGTGGCCGAAGGCCCGCGGTGAGGCCGCGCCGAATCCGAAAAGGGGCTCGGGGGGCTCCCCTCGCAGACGCCAGCCCAGGCCCCAGGTTGTCGCACCAAGATCCACTTCGCGCAGTGCAAGCGGGACACCGGGCCAGAGCGGGAGCCCCTCGCGCACCCCAGGAAACTGGATGCGCAGGGCCTCGCGCACAGTTTCGGCTCGGAGAAGCCGGCGCGAGCCCAAGGCACCCTCGCGAAGCCAGCAGCGAAGGAAACGCCCCAAGTCCTCGGCCGCGCCGTAGGCCCCCCCGGCAGGATGACCCGCCGCGCGAAAGGACGGATGATTGACCGCCTCCGCCCAGCGCCCGTCCTCACGATCCGAAGGGTGCGCGTACACCCAGGCAACGCGCGGTTCGGTTTCGGAAGGGAGTGGAAGATACGTGGAGCCCATCTCCAGGGGCTCGAACACGCGCTCGCGCAGGGCCTGCGCCAAGGGGGTCCCGGCTGCACGCTCAAACACCGCGCCGAGTAGCGCGAACGCGGTCTGGCCGTGGTAGACCGCACGGGTACCGGCGGGCGTATCGGGGACGAGGTCCTTTAGCGTGGCCACAAAGAGCGCGCCCGATCCGAGGCCGAGAATATCGGGGCCGGGGGAAACGGGGATACCGGCGCTGTGCGAGAGGAGATGGCGCATTGTGATGCCGCCCTTCCCATGGACTTCAAATCCGGGGAGAAAGCGCGCCACCGGGTCATCGAGCGCAAGTTTCCCGTCATCCACCGCGCTTAGCACGAGCGTCGCGACGAGCGGCTTCGTCATGGAGAAGAGCGGGAAGATGGTGGAGGGCTCGACCTTCACCGGAGGTTCGCGACGCGCGAGCCCCACCGCATGGACGCCGACCACACTTTCGCCCTGCGTGACATGCAGCACGCCGCCCGCGAATAGTCCTTCCGCGGCAAATCCCTCGAGGAGCGCGAAGGCTTTGCCGAGTGAGGCTTTCGGGGGCGCGGGCATCGCGGGATTCTAACGGGGGGTGACATCCGCCCGCATCCGGTGTTTGATGAGCCTTGGACGACGGAGGGCCGAAAGATGGCGACGCGTGCAATCGACTGCTGGGTCAACGTAAACATGGGCGAGCAGGCGAAACCCGAGTGGCTGATCCGTGTGAAGGAGGACTACTTCCGCGCGGGCGACGAGTTCTTCAAGAATCTCACGATCGACGAAACGCTCGAGATGATGAACCGGGTGGGATGCGAGAAGGCGGTCGTCACCGTCGATGCGGAGCGTCCAAGCGAGCGGGTGCTCGAGTTCCCGCGCCGTCAGCCCGCACGCTTCGCGCTGGCCGCGGGTGTTTCTCCGAATTCCCTCCTCAAGGGCTGCTGGGCGCTGGAGGACCTCGCGCGCAACGAACGCGTGGTGATGGCGCGGGTCGTCCCCTTTCAGGTCGACCTCCCGCCCGACCATCGCAACTACTACCCGCTGTACGCGAAGTGCGCGGAACTCGATCTTCCGATTTCGATCAACACCGGCATCCCGGGTCCGCCTGTGCCGGGTGAATGCCAGAACCCGATGCACCTCGACCGGGTCTGCCTCGACTTCCCGCAGCTTAGGATCTGCATGGCCCACGGTGCGGACCCGTGGTGGGGTGTCGCCATCCGCTTGATGATCAAGTATCGCAACCTCCACCTCATGACGTCTGCCTACTCGCCGCGCTACTTCCCGCCGGAACTTGTGCACTTCATGAATACGCGCGGCCAGGAGAAGATCCTGTTCGCATCAGACCACCCGGTGCTCTCGACGGAGCGCTGCATCAAGGAAGCGAGCGAGCTCGACTTGCGTCCAGGTGTGCTGGACAAGTTCTTGTACGCGAATGCCGAGCGGCTTTTCTTCTCGCCCCGCAAGCCGCGACACTAGCCCGAGCTAGGACTCGCGCGGAACGATGAACTCGAGCACGTGGCCGTCGGGGTCGCGCACCCAGATTTGGCCAAGCTTGGGGCTCGTCGCGAGGACCTCGGTCAGCTGCTCGCGCAGGTGTTTGAGGGTCGCCTCATAGTCGTTGACTGCGAAGGCCGCGTGACGCGCAAGGGGCGTAAGCGTCGGGGCCGGGGCACCCACGTCGACACCCGGGGGCGTCTCGATCAAGTGGACCTCGCAGGCGCCGGCGCGGTACCAGACGCCCGGAATTCCGAGACCCGCCGGTCGGGGAATCTCGACCAGGCCAAGAACACCTTCGTAGAAGGCCCGCGAGCGAGCCAGGTTTGTGACGGGAAAGGACATGTGGTGGGCCTCGAGGCAGAGCGCCATGGGATTTTCTCCTCCCTCCGAGCCATTGTCCGCCGCCGTGGAGCGGGAGGCCAGACCAATAAAAGAAGTGACTTGTCACTTTCTTTATTTCGGGATAGGCTTTCCCCCATGTCGACGCTCCGTCCCCGCGGCCTCTTCGGCCGATCCACCCTCCTTCGACGTTCTGTGCGCGAACCCGGGCCCCGCCGCACCCAAGCCGAACGCCGCGCAGCGACGGCGCGGGCGCTCCTCGATGCCACGGTCTCAAGCCTCTTCGAGGTCGGTCACGCACGGACCACGACCACCGAGATCTGTCAGCGCGCCGGGGTCTCGCAGGGCGCCCTCTTCAAGCACTATCCGACCAAACAGGCTCTCCTCGCTGCGACCGCGGAGCATTTGTTCGACACGCTCCTCGCACGCTACCTCGAGGGCTTTGCGCGGGTTCCAGCCGAGGCGGACCGTGTCGCCGAGGCGGCGCGCCTGCTCTGGCGGATGTTCGAGAGCCCCGAGCTCGCCGCCGCCTTTGAACTCATGATCGCCGCGCGCACCGACCGCGAGCTCGCTCAAGGCCTGACCCCCGTGGTGGCCCGACACGCAGAGAAATTGCGGGGGCATGCCCGGCGACTTTTCCCGGAAGCTGCGGGAAGACCTCGCTTCGATCTCGTCCTAGATGCCATGCTGGAGCTTATGCAAGGCATGGCTCTCTCCCGCGTCGTGGACGCGGATGAGGCGCACCGCAAGCGTCTGCTTCAATTCATGATCTCGCTGGCCCGCAGCGCATTCGAGCCGGCCAAGGAGGAATCCCGATGAGCCTCTCGACCCCTGCAGCCCCTCCGTCCTTCGTGCGCTTCGGTCCGAAGGCGTCGGCTCCGCAAGAGCTCGTGGATCTCAGCCGCTATCCCGTCCTCGAACTCGAATCGCCCGGTGCGCAGCGCGTTCTTTCGGCGGCGCGGGCTCAGCTTCGCATGATGGGCGCCTCCGAGCTGCTGGGCTTCGTACACGCGGAGGGGCTCGCGCGGCTCGCGGAGGACGCCCGCGCGCTCGCGCCGCAGGCCTACCGCAGCACAGGCAAGGGTACGCCCTACCTCGAACTGCCCGACGCAACCCTTCCTCCGGACCACCCGCGCAGACATCTCGGCGCATTCGCGGTGGGCGTGATCGCTTACGACCAGTTTCCAGCCGGCTCTCCGCTGCGTCAGCTCTATGAGTGGGAACCCATGATGGAGTTCATCGCGGCCGTCCTCGGGAGGGGCCCGCTCTATCGTTACGCAGATCCCCTCGGCGCACTGAACGTCGCGGTCATGGGCGAGGGCGATCTCCTGCAGTGGCACTTCGACCAAACCGACTTCGTGGTTTCCCTTGCGATCCAGTCCTCGGAGTCCGGCGGCGACTTCGAGGTTGCACCGCGCATCCGTTCCCAAGACGATGAGCGCTACGAGCATGTGGCAAAGCTGCTCGCAGGAGCATCCGACGAGGTGGTGAGATTGCCCATGACGCCCGGCACGCTGCTCATCTTCGAGGGCCGCTACTCGATCCACCGCGTGAGCCCGATTTGCGGGACAACCGATCGCCTGGTGGGCCTCCTCGCCTACGACACGAAACCCGGCACCACCAGCACGGAGCTCCTGCGCCGGGCGCGCTACGGCCGTGCAGGCTGAAAAGCCTCCGAGCGAGGAGGCATCCCGCGACGCTACCCGCCTCGAGCGCGACGCCCTCGGAGAGCTCGCGCTTCCCGCGGACGCGCTCTACGGCATTCACACCGCACGCGCACTCCGGAATCTCTCCTTTTCGCGCCGCTCCCTCGGCTCGTGCGCGCCCTACGCCCGTGCCCTTGGCGTTGTGAAGGGCGCCGCCGCGCGCGCGAATGGAGACGCCGGTGTCCTCGCTCCGGAGCTCGCGCGCGCGATTGAAGTTGCAGCAAGCCAGATCTCGTCCGGAACGTTCGACCGTGCGCTCGTCGCGGATCTGCTGGGCGGAGGCGGCTCCATCGCCGTGCATATGAACGTGGCCGAGGTCATCGCGAACCTAGCGAGCGAGAGCCTCGGCGGTCGCCGAGGCGAGTACGTTCCGGTCCATCCGAAGCGGCACGTGAACGCCTCGCAGTCCACGGCGGATGTGTGCCATACCGCCCTGCGGCTCGCGATCCTTGAGCGGAGCGGGGTCCTTCTGGCGGCCCTCGAAACCCTCGCAGCCTCGGTCGACGCCAAGATCAGCGAGCTCGGCCACGTGCCGACCCTCGCAAGGACCTGTCTCCAAGACGCACTGCCCACGACGCTTGCCCTTCTCTTCTCGGGCCACGCCGCTCTCGTCCGCCGACGTGCCGCGGAGCTCGCCCACAGTCTCGAGGCGCTTCGTGCGGTAACGCTGGGTGGCACCGTGATCGGAAGTGGCGAGGGTGCCCCCGAGCGCTACCGCGAGCGGGTCGTCCCTTTGCTCGCCGCGCGCGCCGGGGTCGAGCTCCGCCGGCATCCCTCCCCCTGCGACCCCCTCCAAAATGGCGATGACGTCGGCGCAGTCTCCGCGCAGCTCGCGCTCCTCGCCCACGGGCTAGCTAAGATCGCGCAGGACTTGCGCCTCCTTGGATCGGGGCCACGCGGAGGCCTGGGAGAGCTCGCGCTTCCCCACGTGCAGGAGGGATCGAGCTTTTTCGCGGACAAGGCGAACCCGCTCGTGCCGGAGACGCTTCTCCAGGCCAGCTTCCAGGTGCTGGGTTGCGACCGTGCCGTGCAGGCTGCACTTGAGCATGGCGAGCTGCATTTGAACGTCTTCGACGGCTTTGCGGCGGTGAACGTTCTCGACGCCCTCGAGCTGCTCTCGAACGCAGTCCTTCGCTTCGACGAAGGATGTGTACGGGGGCTTGTCGCGAACGAGGCGCGCTGCCGAGAGCTCGCGAGCCTCGGAAGAACCTCGTGACAAGCGCCACCGCAATCGAGGCGCCGCGCTTGGCCTGGGCGAAGGCGTGGCTTTCACAGCCGCTTCGGCTCTACCTCGACGCGCAGTTTTGTGAAGCATCGGGTTCGGGCGGGCACAGCGCTCTCAATCCGGCCAACGGCGCTCCCCTCTCCCTCGTCCCCGAAGCTTCGACCACCGACGTGGACCGGGCTGTGGGCGCAGCGCGGCGCGCCTTTGAATCCGGACCTTGGCCCGCCCTGCCGCGCCGCGAGCGCGGACGTTTGCTTCAGCGCATCGCCGAAGTGGTGCGGGCGAATCGAGCCGAGCTCGCGACCCTGATCGCGCTCGAGAACGGCAAGCTCTACCGAGAGGCGTACCAGGATGACATGCCTGATACCGCCGATGTCTTCGACTACTACGCGGGCTGGGTGGACAAGCTCTACGGGGAGACCTGCCCGGTGGAGGGGCCGTTTCTAAACTACACGCTGCGCGAGCCGATCGGGGTGTGCGCGCTCATCGTACCTTGGAACTTCCCCCTGCTCCTCGCGGCGTGGAAGCTGGCTCCGGCGCTCGCCATGGGCAACACCGCCGTACTAAAGCCCTCGCCCTTCACATCCCTCTCGCTGGTGCGCTTCTTTGAGCTTCTCCACGAGAAGGCGGGTCTTCCCGCTGGGGTCGTGAACCTGGTTCTCGGCGGAGCGGGGGTCGGCGAAGCGCTCGTGCGACATCACGGGGTCGACAAAGTCGCCTTCACGGGCAGCACGGACACCGGGCGCCGCATCGTGCATTGCTCCGCGGATTCCAACTTGAAGGCGGTGTCCCTCGAGCTCGGTGGAAAGTCGCCGAGCATCGTTTTCGATGATGTGCCCGATCTCGACTTTGCAGTGGCGCGGTCATTCGAGTTGATGTTCTCGCAGAAGGGCGAGAAGTGCTCGGAGCCCACGCGTTTTTTGATCCAGCGCAGGCTCTACGACGACTTCGTCCGTCGCTTGGCGGAGAAGGCGGAGGCCGTGGTCTGCGGCGACCCCTTCGATCCCGCGAGCGACCAGGGGCCCCAATGCAATCGGCCGCAATTCGAAAAAGTGCTCCACTACATCGAGCTGGGTCGGCGGGAGAGTGCGCGGCTCCGTGCAGGCGGCGGACCCGACGTGCGGGGGCGAAACGCGGAGGGGCTGTTCGTGCGCCCGACGATCTTCGACGAGGTGCGGCCAGAGATGCGGATTGCACGCGAGGAGATCTTCGGTCCGGTGCTCTGCGTGCTGCCTTTCGAGGATGAAGATGAAGCGGTCCGGCTCGCCAACGCGAGCGAGTATGCGCTCGCGGCGGGGCTCTACACGCGGGATGTCGCCCGGGCACATCGCATTGCGCGCCGCCTCGATGCAGGCATGGTGTTCGTAAACCGCTACGGCTGCTACGACTTCGCGAGCCCCTTTGGGGGGTTCGGGCAAAGTGGCTGGGGCAAGGAAATGGCGCTCCACTCGCTCGAGGGCTACACGCGCACGAAGTCGGTGTGGGTACACCTGGCATGAAGTGGGTTCTACCACTCCTGCCCGGCGAGCCGGTCTGCGAGCAGCAATCTGACCGCCTGCGCATCCGGATTCAGGACGAGCAAGGGATCGAGGTGCGAACTCCGCCTGAAAGCGCGGCGGTGTCGAGGGCCTTTCGCCCTCTCGTCGCGGGGAGCAGAAGGACCTCTCCACCCCCCTTGCACTCAGGCCGGTCGCTGCTCCCAACGCGGTGCACGCTGGCGAGAGAGATTCCGGCCGTGTGAGCTCGAGGCCCTCCCCGCGCCGGAGGGGACGGCGAACGGATGCTCCCGCCTCACGGGGATCGCCTTCTTCATCAGCCGTTCGATGCGTGCGAGCTGATCGCGCTCGGTGGTGTCACAGAGCGAAAGGGCCACCCCCCGCGCCGCCACGCGTCCCGTGCGTCCAATGCGGTGAACATAGCTCTCGGAGGCATCCGGAAGCTCGAAGTTAATGACGTGGGAGATGCCCTCCACGTCGATGCCGCGGGCTGCAAGGTCGGTGGCCACGAGCACGCGCGTGGTGCCCCGACGAAAACTCGCAAGAGCGCGCTCACGCTGCGCCTGAGAGCGGTCGCCGTGAATGGACTCGACGGGTTCGACGGCCGCACTCAAATGCTTTGCCACTCGGTCGGCACCGCGCTTGGTGCGGGTGAAAACGAGCGCGCGGGTCACCGCAGGATCGGCGAGCAGGTGCGCGAGAAGCCGGCGCTTGTCCGGACGCTCGACGAAGAGCACGGCCTGCTCGACCTGTGCGGGCGGTGTCGCAGCGGCCGCGACCGCAACCCAGGCCGTATCTCGCTGCACGGAGTCTGCCAGGGTCCGAATCTCCGGAGAGATCGTGGCCGAGAAGAGGAGCGTCTGCCGCTCTCGAGGCGTCGCGCGGAGGATGCGTCGCACGGCCACCAAAAAACCTGCATCGAGCATTCGGTCCGCTTCGTCGAGGACGACAATTTCGACCTGGCGCAAATCCACTTCGCGCGCGCGCATCAGGTCTTCGAGGCGACCCGGGGTTGCCACGACCACGTCCACGCCGCGCCGCAGGGCGCGCCGCTGCGGCGCGTCGCTCACACCGCCGAAGACGACGGCATGCTCGAGGCCAAGCCCAGCGCCAAAGTCGCAGACCGTCTGTCCGATCTGGGTCGCGAGTTCCCGCGTCGGCGAGAGAATGAGGCCGCGGATCGCGCGGGCGCCCCGGGGAGGTGGGCCCAGGGTGGCGAGGCGCTGGACGAGGGGAAGCACAAAGGCTGCGGTCTTGCCGGTACCCGTTTGTGCGCAGCCGAGGACATCGCGGCCTGCGAGGACGAGAGGGATTGCCTGCGCCTGGATGGCAGTGGGCGCGGCGAATCCCGCGCCTTGCACTGCCTTGAGCAGCGCGGGATGAAGCGAGAGGTCATCAAATTGAATCAAGAGTCCATTTCCTTTGATGCGGCGACACGCCGCAGATGTGCTCACACACCAGCCACCCGGCCGGGGCGAAGCGGACCAAAACCACGGACGAACCGGAACGGACAAATCCCGTTCCAGACCGTCTGGGTGAGGCATTCTTCAGAGAGATCGGCTTGCGGTGGGGATACCAGGCAAAGATCTATTGAGAGAAGGCCTTCAAGTTGTCACCGGGATGCATCGGCATCCGGACAAGGCAACCGTAGCACGGTTCTGTGCAATCGCGACCGGGAGGGGATGCGAGCGCCACTCGGCGAAAGGAAAGGCGCTAGTGCGGTGCGAGGCGCTCGCGCAGCGTGCCGACGAGGCGATTCGCGCCGTCCTCCAGCGGCCCGGTACCAAAGACGTAGAAGTCCGGCCGTTGGAGCACCACGGCCACCCCTGCCCGAGCGAACCAACGCGCGTAGCTCCCGTGGAGGTCGATGATGGGCCCGTCCTTTCCCACCCATGCGCCAATGCCACCCAGCGAGGCGAAGAACGCGGCGAGCTCTGGGTCGAGTCGCGTCACGGGATCGCAATGCGGGCTCAAGAGCGTCCACCCGCGACCCACCACGTCGTCGAAGAGGCCGGTCCTGGCTCCCTGGCGCACGCGATCTTGCACGAACAGCTGCCCCGCAAAGCGGTCCCCCTGTGCGAAGAAGCCAGGCCCGAGCGCGGGAGGCGGAAGGGGCGGAGAAAGGCCGGCCGACTTTGCCGCGGCAATCATCCGAGCGTCGCGCGCCGCCGCTTCCTCGGGATCCGCAACGCAGATCACCTTGCCAAGCGCCATGGAGAATTCGATGACCGCACGCACCTGGGGGATGCGCTCGCTCGGATAGGTGTCGAGGAGGGCCTCACCCGCCTTGCCTGACAGCACGAGATCAAGCTTCCACGCCAGATTGGCCGCGTCCCGAATCCCTGAGCACAGACCCTGACCTGCAAAGGGTGGCATTTGGTGAGCGGCGTCGCCGGCCAGGACGAGCCGCCCGTTGCGCCAGGTGTCGACCCAACGGGCTTGAAACCTGTAGAGCGCGTGGCGTTCGAGCGTGGCGGCAGAAGGAGTGACACCCCACGGCTCAAGCAGCCGCCACGCCGTCTTCTCGCTGTTCAGTTCGTCGACGCTCTCTCCCGGAAGCCGCATGAACTCCCAGCGTCGCCTGCCGGGGCCTCCGGAAACGAGCGTTGTGGGGCGGGCGGGATCGCACAGCTGCCAGTTGAGAGGCTGCCAGACCCGCTTTGCATGGGGGATCACATCGACAATCAACCAATCGAAGAAGAAGCCAAGATCGGTGACGCGGGCACCCAGGTGGGATCGCACGAAGCTATTCGCGCCGTCACAGCCCACGACGTAGCGCGCCCGCACGGCGCGCGTTTGTCCGTCACAGTCGACGACTCCGAGCTCGACCTCTTCGGGCCCCGGCTGGATCGCCATCACCTCGCAGCCCCGCCCCACCGTGACGGAGGAGTAGGAGCGCGCCCTTGCGTCGAGCAACGCCTCAAGCTCCGGCTGGGCGAACATGTTGGACTCCGGCCAGCCGGAGAGGCTTGTACCCGTATCCCGGCCGAACCGCAGCAGGGTCTCTCCCGCCGCGTTGCGCCATTCGTAGATGGGTGCGGGTTCCGTCCGCTCCACGAGATCATCGGCGACTCTCGCCGCCTGGAGGATCCGCCCGATCTCATGATCGAAGTGGACCGCTCGCGGCATCGGGTACGGCGCGGCCTGTTTTTCGAAGACCCCGACCTTTGTGCCGCGCTCGCCTAGCAAGATCGCCAGGGTCTGACCGACCGGCCCGTAGCCCACGATGGCAACGTCATACCACTCGCCCACGCCGCGGCTACCTCGTCTCGAAGGAAGGTTCCGATCCGCCATGCGCTTCGGACCTAGGACCCTCACTTTCGCACGAGGAGCGCCTCCTGCGAAGACTTGCAAGATCCGGGGGGGAGGGGCCGCGGGGACTCCCTCGGAGGAGTGGGCGGGTCGCGCGGCTGACCCTCCACGCAGTCAGCAAGAGGGGGACCTCGCCTTCTCGCACACACGTGCCGATAGGGTTGACACTCAAGTGAGCCTGAGATACAGGCTCGCAAGCGAGCGGACTCGGCCACGGTGAGCCGAGCCGGTTGCAAGGACTGGAGGATCATCGGGCTCCATGCCGGAAGGTGGTAGTTCGAGTCACCAACAACAGGAAGTGCGCGACCGCGCCGACTGACCCGCGAAAGCTAGGATCCTCCTCGCTTCCGCTCAGACGGCCGGCCGCTAGCGGAAGCCGAAGCAACCCCAGAGATCTCCTCGTTCGACGTTTCTCCTTCCCCGCTTCCTGACAACTGAAGACGTGTTCGTACGGGACCGGCATCGTCGATGTCGCTCCAAGTCTCGAGGCTTGGAGCGCCTTCGCCGCGAGGTTGCCGGCCCTCGTTCGATCCAATCCGCAGTCAGCTGTGGGGAGGTGCAGGGCCATGCTGCGTGCGCGCATTCTGGGAAAGGTCGCGACCCGGGCGACGGGAGAAAGCTCCCGCCAGCGCGGGCCTCGCGTCGCGTTCCATGACGTTTCCGCCCTTCTCGCCGCTTCGGACGCGGACGCGAACGGCGCCCTCGACCAGCTCGCTTCGAACGGGACCGGGTTGCGTCCCGAGCAGGTGGCCGAGCGTCTAGCCGAATACGGCCCCAACGAGATCGCCCACGAGCGACCGGCCCGCTGGTATCGGATGCTGCTTCACAACCTCCACAATCCCTTTGTCCTTGTGCTCGTCGTCCTCGGGGCGGTCTCTTTCTGGACCGGCGACACCCGAGGCACGGTCGTCGTCTCCGTGATGGTCGCGGTGAGCGTGCTGATGCGATTCGTCCAGGAGTTCCGATCCTCGCGCGCGGCCGAAACCCTTCGGGCGATGGTCCAGACGTCCGCCACGGTCATGAGGCAATACAGCGAAACCGGAGCCGACGAGCGGCCGATCTGGCGCTGCGAGAAGCAGGACGTTCCCTTCGAGGAGCTCGTTCCGGGCGACCTCGTTCACCTTTCAGCGGGGGACATGGTCCCTGCAGACATCCGGATGCTCAGGTCAAAAGACCTCTTCGTGAGTCAGTCGGCGCTGACGGGGGAGGCCCTGCCGATCGAAAAGGTCGACACGCTCTGCGAGGTGGTGGCGGGCAGGGACGCGCAGGCCGCGGGCGTCGCGAGTCGCAACCCCCTCGAACGCGGAAACCTGTGCTTCATGGGAACGAACGTCATTAGCGGCTCGGCACTCGGGCTTGTGGTCGCCACCGGGCGTCGCACGTACTTCGGGTCTCTCGCGCGCAGTGTGATCGGCCACCGCAGCCTCACGAGCTTCGACCATGGCGTGAATAGCGTGACGCGGGTCTTGATCGCGTTCATGCTGGTGATGGTTCCGGTGGTCTTCTTGATCAACGGTCTCGCCAAGGGTGACTGGAGGGAAGCCTTCCTCTTCGCGATCGCGATCGCCGTGGGCCTCACCCCGGAGATGCTTCCGATGGTGGTGACGGCCAACCTCGCACGGGGCGCGGTGGGAATGGCTCGTCGCAAGGTGGTCGTGAAGCGGCTCAATGCCATCCAGAACTTTGGTGCGATGGACGTGCTGTGCACGGACAAGACCGGGACACTGACGGAAGACCGCATCGTGCTCGAAGAGTACCTGGACATTCATGGCCGGGAAGACGCTCGCGTCTTGGACTATGCCTACCTGAATAGTCGCTTCCAGACCGGACTCAAGAACCTTCTCGACCGCGCGGTGCTCGAACGCGTCGCTCCCGAGCGGCAGCACCTGCTTGGCGCGCGCTATCAAAAAATCGACGAGATCCCCTTCGATTTCGCGCGGCGCAGGATGTCGGTCGTGGTCTGGACGGAACGCAGCCATGACCTCCTGATCTGCAAGGGCGCAACGGAGGAGATTCTCGAGGTTTGCGGCTACGCCGAAGAGCGTGGCATCGTCATCCCGCTGACCGACGACCTGCGCGGCGAGTGTGCAGAACTGATTGCGAAGAAGAATGAGAGCGGGCTTCGCGTCGTCGCAGTGGCCTACCGGAAGATGCGCATCTCCGGCCGCGCCTACACGGTCGCTGACGAGAGCGACTTGGTCCTTCTCGGGTTCATCGCGTTCTTGGATCCCCCGAAAGAGACCGCCGCAGCAGCGCTCGCGGCGCTCCGCAGTCACGGCGTTGCGGTGAAGATCCTGACCGGGGACAACGAGATCGTGACGCGGCGCGTGTGCCGAGAGGTCGGACTCGACGTTGCGCATCTGGCACTCGGGAGCGAGATCGACGAGCTCTCGGAAGAGGAGCTCGCGGAGCTATGTGACCGAGTCTCGGTCTTCGCGAAGCTCGCCCCCCTGCAGAAGGCGCGGATCGTCCGGGCACTGCGCAAGAAGGGCCATACCGTCGGATTCCTCGGCGATGGGATCAATGACGCTGCGGCCCTGCGAGATGCGGACGTGGGGATCTCTGTCGACACGGCAACGGACATCGCCCGGGAATCGGCGGACCTGATCCTGCTCGAAAAGAGCTTGCTCGTACTTGAAGAGGGGGTTCTGCGGGGAAGGCAAGTATACGGAAACATCATCAAGTACATCAAGATGACCGCGAGCTCGAACTTCGGGAACGTTTTCAGCGTACTCGTCGCGAGCGCATTCCTTCCGTTCCTGCCCATGCTGCCGATCCAGCTCCTGATCCAGAATCTCCTCTACGACCTCTCCCAGCTTTCCTTGCCCTGGGATCGGATGGACCGCGAGTTCCTGGAGCAGCCCCGAAAGTGGGAGCCGAGCGGAATCGCGCGCTTCATGGTCTTCATCGGCCCCGTAAGCTCTGTCTTCGACGTCCTCACCTTCCTCGTCCTGTGGTGGGCGTTGGGGGCGAATACCCCGGAACGGCAGTCGCTCTTCCAGTCGGGATGGTTCGTCGAGGGTCTGATCTCGCAGACACTGATCGTGCATATGATCCGCACGAAGAAGATTCCCTTCGTCCAGAGTGTGGCCGCAACCCCGGTTCTGCTGTTCACGGGCCTGATCTCGGCGCTGGCGATCTGGCTCCCCTTCTCGCCGATCGCAGGAGCGGGGAGTCTGGTGCGGCTTCCCGGGAGCTATTTCGTTTGGCTTGCGGCCATCCTGCTCAGCTATTGCGTTCTCACCCAGGCCGTGAAGACCTGGTACATCCGACGCTTCCAGAGCTGGCTGTGATGGGCCGCGGGCGCGATTTAAGCTGAGCGGTCACGCTGGGAGGTGTTGAGCACGGGCCCCGCGCCGGCGAGGAAACCGCGTGTGCCTTTCGTCTCTACCGCCAAGGCGATCGCGGCGGGACCTCGGGTCGCGTCCTAGCGGGAGATCCGCATCGAAATCACTCCCCTCGCTCCCCCGGCATGCCATCGTAGAACCTGTCGCGCGCCGTCGTGGGCGAAGCCGCCTGCGGAAACTTCCACGGTGAGCCCCCGCGGATACTGAAGGCGCGGCACAAAGACCTCGGTAGGCGCGCGCACGGACGGGTCGCTCTCAATCTCTAGTTCGAAGACCCCGGTCGCAGGCACGAACTGCATGCGCAGAGGCCGCCCGGCCGCGTGGCGGAGGCAGGGGCGCACGAAGGCCCGGGTGCCGCGTCCCCCGGAATCGAGATCGTGAGGATCTTGCTGGTCATCACGGCTAAAGAGCGAGAGATCTTCGTGATTCCAGCTGTCGCCGTGGGCGTGGGTATTGTCGGCGGTGTAGTTCCAGTGGGTGGAGCTGAGGAGCGTCGCGTCGAGGGCGCGGTAGGTGGCCTCGAGGGCGATCTCGTGCTTCGAATAGTCGTCGGTTCGATAGGCCTCGCCGTCATTCATCTCATAGGGAATACCGAGCTCCCCGAGGAGCACGGGAAGCTCGCCCATCGTCTTGCGCGAGAGCGCGGCGATCCCGCCGAGCTGATCCATATACGCCGCCGCGATGCCCTCCACTCCGCTCCGAACGCCGCCCCCAAGCGTGGGATGGGCCTCGGGATCAAAGCGGCGGTGAATCAGCATCACCACGTCGTACCAGTGCCGCGCATCGCAGACGAGGGGATCCGGATCGCTCCATGGGGTCTCGGGCACTCCAGGCACGCCTTCCAAGAAGAGAATGCAGCCGGGATGGGCGCGCCGCAGGCGTTCGCGCAGACGCTGGACGAAAGGAACGAGAAAATCGGACCACGCGGAGATTCCGCGGCCCTCGACCTTGCGGAAGTAGTCCGGCTTCGCGAGCACGGGTCGGCCTTCGGAATCAAGATCCCACACACCGAGGCGTCGCCAGGGACAACCGTTCTTCCAGATCGAGAGTCCCCGAGGATTGAGGACTCGGCCCGCGGCCCCCTGAATGGTGTGGCCGTCCGCCGCCGCGAGGTGCTCCAGGGGCGAAAAGGACTTCGGGCCGCTGCCCATAAAGCGCGTCCCGCGCAAGAGATCGTCCCCCCGGCCCACATAGCCCGGGGAGGGCTCGTTGAAGCTGTCGTAGCCCAGCACGTTGTCGAGGTCGGCGAGGCGTTCGGCAAGGGCGCAGAGTGCGCTGGCGTAGTGATCCTGAAGCGCGCCCTGCACCCCGCGCAGCTCGGGGCAAAAGAGGTCCCCGCCGAGAAGGAGGGTCCACATGGTCGCACACGGCACGCGCTGGGCGTTGCTGGGCCAGTCGAGAGCATCGAGCTCCACGGCCTCTGCGGGTACGAAGCGCTCGGGCAAAAGGCCCGCCCACTCGAAAGGCCAGAACGGCGCACCATCGCCGCCTGTCCAGCGGCTCCACACGTCGTGGTGGGGATCGACGAAGACCAAGAGCCCGTGGGCGCGGGCCTTGCGGACCACGGCACGGAAATAATCGAGGTAGGCCTCGTCGTAGCAACCGGGTCCCGCGTGTTCGATCGCTTCCCAGGTCGTGAGCAGGCGCAACACGGAGAACCCCCAGGACGCGATGCGCTCGAGGTGACGGTCCGCTTCCTCCAGCGGGAACGGCCGGCCTACGAAGGAGACGTCGCGCCAACCGAGGAAGTCGACGCCTCGGTGCGTCGCGCTGTCGGGTCGTGCAGGCAGCTTGCTGCTCCCGCCAAGGTTTACGCCCCGCAGGAGGGTATGGCGGCTATGGCGATCGATGAACCAACCATCTCGGGTCGTATAGCCGTGGGGCATGCGCTTCTCCTGTTCTTTCGTCGCTCGGCGACGTTGCACCGAGTATGATGCACCAGCCCATGCCCGCCATCGAATGGACTTCGCCTCTGCTTTGCCGTCGCGTTCGGACTGGGCTTCCTGATCGGCCTCGAGCGAGAGAGCACACGCTACGAGGAGCACAAGGTCGTCTTCGGTGGCGTTCGGACTCATCCCCTGATCAGTCTCCATGGCTTCGGGTGCGCGTGGCTCTCGCGGGACGGGGTGGCATTCATGCTGCCGGTCGGGCTGCTCTCGCTGGCCGGGCTCACCGCGATCTCCTACTTCAGCAAGCTCGCGGAGCACCGCTACGGCAGCAAGAGCGAAATCGCCGCGCTCCTCACCCTTCGTGGTGGGCGCCCTCGCACTGCTTGCCGACGTCTGGATGGCTGCGGCGATCGCAGTGGTCAACACCTTTGTGCTTTCGGAAAAGCCAGTTCTCGAGAAGTACGTCGAGCGGCTCGACAACGCGGAGCCGCACTCAAGTTCCTGATCGTGTCCATCATCATCCTCCCGATCGTGCCGAACTAGGACTACACCGAGTTCCATCTCAATCCTTATGTCATTTGGCAACTTGTCGTTCTGGTCTCGAGCATCGGCTTCTTCGGCTACATGCTGGCCAAGCGCTTTGGCGAGAGCGCAGGCATGTGGCTGTCGGGGATCTTGGGCGGCCTCGTTTCGAGTACCGCCGTGGCCATCGCCTCGGGTCGCAAAGCCGAGCAAGACCCGCAGGCCGGAGCGTTCGGATTGCAGGCGACACTGCTCGCCGGGGCGGTCTTGTATCCGCGCCTGCTCGTCATCAGCGCGTTCGTGAATCCGGAGTTTGCTTGGCCGCTCGCCTGGCGATTCGCCATTCGGCGTGATTGGACTCCTCTTGGCGGTGACGGTGAAGACGCAGCTGCGTGAGGCACCGGCAGGGCAAGGTGCTGCCGGACTCCAGAATCCCTTGGAACTCTCTCCAGCGCTCCTCTTCGCAGTGCTCTACGTCGTGCTTTCGGTCTCCACGGTCCTCGTGCGCAACGCCATGGGAGACGTAGGGCTCCTCGGTCTCGCCGCGGTGGTCGGCATCACGGACATCGTCCCCTTCATCGTACCGATCGTGCGTCACCTCCGAGAGCCCACTCCGCTTGCCGTGAGCGCGATCGTGCTCGCGGCCATGAGCAATGTCGTGGTGCGCGGCATCTACTGCGGAACGCTCGTACCGGGCGAGCGCCGGGAGACCTCGTGGCGCCACGCCCTCTGGGCGCTCCTTCATCTCCCTCTCGACTACTTCGTCCAGTAGCCGAGATTCGCCCGGGCCGCGGCTACTTCAGGAGGCGTCCCAGCAGACGGCGGAGTTTCGGCGCGCGAAGCAAGGCCTTTCGCAGCTCGGGCAAATCCTTCTCATCCACGATGAGGGGCGAGCGCTGAAAGCGGCCGCGGTGGTCGTAGTGGCAGAAGCGGATCTCGTAGGTCCCCTTCGCCTCGCCCTCCAAAAAGCGCAGGAGTTGAATCGTGGGGACATGGTAGGGCGTCGCGATCTGCACCTCTTCTTCGATGACTCCGCTTCCCCAGTGGAGTGAAAACGTCTTGGCCTCGGCCTTGCGCACGCTTCGTTCTTTGGACGCCATGGCTCGCCCCCCCTCCTTCTCCGCGCATCCGCCTGCAAAAGACCTGCGGTCGCGATCCGCTAGAGCGGTGAGAGGATCACGACCGGAATTTCCCGTTGCGTTCTTGCCTGGTAGTCGTCGAAGTCGCGGTACATGGCGACGAGCTTCGGCCAGAGCACACGCTTTTCTACGTCGCTTGCACGCTTAGCCATCATCTTCTTCCGCTCGCTCCCGACCTCGACTTCCACGTTCGGATTGCTCTCCAGGTTCTTGTACCAAAGCGGATGTGTCGAGAAGCCCCCCTTCGACGCCACCACGACGAAGCGGTCGCCGTCTGCGAGGTAGAGCACGGGGGCCGTGCGCCGCTCTCCCGACTTGCGGCCGATCGTGGTGAGCAGAAGAACCGGCGCACCCCCCGGAAACCGGCCGCCGAGCCTGCCCTTCGAGAGGCGAAATGCGACGACGTTGAGAGTGGACATGATGCGGATGACCACGTTGCCAACACGCTCCTGGGCCGGAGTAAAAGGTTTGGGCTGTTCGGGCATAGGACCTCCCCGGAGGATGGCCCAAGACTCGCACAAGGCGGGGCGAAGGTGAACTTCCGGGCATGGGCGCGGCGCGCTTCGCGAGCGCTATATCCGCGCATGATGCGTCCGATCTCGCGTTTGCGGTCCTGTTCACCCTGGCCTGTGCGCAAGCGCGCGCCCCCGAGAGGCTCTCCTCGGACGATCGCGAGGCGACGCGGCGCGACGCCTGTAGGCATGCCGCTTGGGAGAGCTGTGATGGGGCAAGGGACCACGCGGATTGCGTGGAGCGCGAGGCGCTCCCCTGCAACACGCAAGTCGAAAGCACTGTCGAAAAAAACCCAGTCCCGCCCCGCCCGAAGGGGAGCGAGGATTCGGGGCCCGCGGCGCCGAGCATCGAGCCGGTTCCCTAGACGCGGGTGTCGCGCGTGGGCCTCGCCACGAACCGGCCGGCCGCTGCCCGAAGGACGAGCCCCTCGCTCGTTAGGACCAGCTGATCGCAGCGCCGCTGGAGCGCCTCGAGGAATCCCGCCTTGTCTTCGGGCGAGATGAGCATGCGAGATCGGTCGCCCCGGTAGCGGATCTCCAAGCGGTCAAGGGAGCAGGCGGGACTTGACCGCGGATTTCGCGAGGGCGCGACTGCGGTGATCTCTACCAGGGGGACGCGGAAGCGGAAGGGGCCGCTTCGGATCAGGAGTTGGTCGGCCAGGAGCGCGTAGCTCGTGCCGTAAAACGACCAGAGCAAGAAGGCGGGGGCTCCAAGGCAGAGCATGAAAGCCAATGCGGAAACGCGCGGTTCCGCACGGATCGCGAACCCACACAAAAGGCCTCCGCCCATCGAAAGGAGCGAGCCCATCCAGACAACGAACGCGAGCCATGCATCACGCTTCGAGGGGTAAGAGGAAGCTCCCGCAGGGTCGCCTCCCGGTTGCAAGCTCACGGCTCCCGGCCCTGCGAGTACTGGGCAAGTCCGTCCATCGGGTCGACCCAGCGCAGCTTGCTACGCACGTAGGTGTGGTCTTTCGGTTGAATCGACTCGGGCTCATCGAGGCTGCAAAGCGTGATGTCGAGCTCATCCGGAAAGCCATCGTGCTCGAACACGAGAGGGGTCCCGCAGGCCGCGTAGAACGAACGGCAGGCTTGGGGAGACGACCGGATACGTGCTGGCGATCTCGAGGTAAAGCGGAATCCTGCGCGCGGGAAGCTTGCCCAGGCCACAAACGGTGCTCCGCTCGTGCGGCGGCAAATCGAGCAATGACAAAGGGTTTCGTGGAAGGGGGCGCCCTCCACCTGATAGCGGACGGCACGGCAGAAGCAGCCTCCAGAATACATGCGGGCCTCCAGATCCCACGATCGTACAGCGGAGGGGCCGCCTGAAGGGGGATGGAGGGAACGGCAGCGTGGAACGCTGCGCTAGAGGTTGAACGTCTCCCCGACGAGCTCCTCCGACACCGCCCAGAGCCGCTGCGCACTTGCCGGATCGATGGCGTGCGCGTGGTACCCCGCGAAGGGTCGATCGGCCGTGGCGGGGAGGCTCTCGTTGCAGTCCTCGAGATAGCGCCCGCCCCTCCCTGCGAGCTCGGGCGCGGTCGCCGCCCAGACTGAGGTGGCTGCTCCCTGCTGCGGGGTCTTGAAGCCAACGCGCGGCTTCCCGTCGGCGTCGAGCCAGCCCATGGCGTCCATTTCCTCGCGTGAGAGGTGCTGCTGGAGGCCGGTCATGATCCCGCCAGGGTGCACGGCGTTGGCCGTCAGGCCCGAAATCTTTCCACGTCGGTCGAGCTCCACTGCGAAGAGGGCATTCGCACTCTTTGACTGGCCATAGGCGAGCCACTTGTCGTAGCGGCGGCGCTCGAAGTGGAGATCGTCAAAGACGACGGGGGAGAGCCGATGACCGATCGAGGTGAGGGAGACGACGCGTGGGTGCGGAGCCGCGAGAAGGGCGGAAGCAAGCCTCCCGGTGAGGAGGAAGTGACCCAAGTGGTTGGTTGCCAACTGCGACTCGTAGCCCTCCGGGGTGCGACCGAGGGGGCACGCCATGATCCCCGCGTTGTTCACGAGGATGTGGAGCGGAACCCGCCGCGCGAGGTATCGATCGGCGAAGCGACGAACGCTGTCAAAGTCGGCGAGGTTGAGAGGCTCGACACGGACCGCGTCGTGACGCGCGGTCTTGCGGATCTCCTGGGCCACTTCCTCGCCTTTGGCAGTGTTCCGCACCGCGAGCGTCACGTCCGCGCCGGCGCCGGCGAGGGCACGAGCGGTCTCGATACCGATGCCAGACGCTGCGCCCGTCACAACAGCGTTCTTGCCCCGCAGGTCCACACCCGCAACGACCTCCATCGCCGTGGATCCGTGTCCGAACCGTGATGTCACCCGATCCGGCGTCATAAGGCTTCCTCTCCGCTGTTTTTCCGGCGGGAAACCATGGTCGCAGAGTGCCCGCTCCGCCGCATGTCCGATGTGACGCCTGTGCGCCTCACCGGCACTCGGGTCCTCGAGAGCTCGACTGAGAAAGGAGCTCATCTCTTGCGATACCGAGCGAACTCACCGTGGCAGGGCCTGCTTATTCCATCCAGTGGATCCGCACTCGACGCTTCCCCCATGCGCGTGCAGCTGTAACGTCGGATCCCATATAGATGTCAACGCGTTCTCGCCAGCGGTCGCTCAAACGGTCGCCGACCTGCCACTCGCCCTCGAGGCCATCGATCGTGATGCGCACTCCCTCGCGCAGTCCTTGGGCCTCGAGGTCCCGCGATACCGCGACGATGTGCATGCCCGGGCGAAGACGCAGTCCGAAGGCTGTGAGCGTGCCATCGCCCTCGGTCTGGTCGGGAATCGAGTTGTAGGCCGTGGCGGTGACCTCGAGGGAGTGCGCGGGTGGAGGTGGCAAGGGTTCACGCGGCGCCGGCGCGGGGTGCACGAGAGAGCACGCCGAGAGCAGTGTCGCGACCACGACGACGACCCCTCCTTTCCGACTGCGCGGATCGCGCGAGGCGAGGATTCCGGCGTGCATCCCCCGACTCTACACCGCAGAAGAGGTCGTTTCGGATACGATCCCACGCGACCGATCCGCCCCGAGGCGACCCCTCCGGTCGTCGCGCGCAAGGAGAAGGCGCTGCGGTTTAGGAGCTTCTACGTCCGGCGGCTCCGCGGGTACCTGCTCCAAGGCCTAGGGAGCAACGCGTGGCCGATCCTGCGGGCGAGCTGGAGCTTTCGCCACCGGCGACGTCTCGGAGACAGGGAAGGGAGTGACCTTTCCGGCCCAGGCCAGACCTCTCGCAATTGGTGGGAGGGGGCGGGGCTCGGCCTCATGTACCAGATCGAGGCCCGTCCCGGCTGGCGCTGGCAGCGCAACTTTGATCGCTTCAATGCGTCGCTTAAGGCGCCAGACGGATCGCTCCGCTTCGACGGCCCGTTCGTTCGTCCGAGGGAGTGGGTCGCCGCTTCGAAGCGCATCGGCTGCGACTACCACGTCTTCGAGGCGAAGTGGCACGATGGCATCTGCTGGTGGGATACGCGCCACACGGCTTGGAAGACTCCCTTCGACGCTTGCCGTGAATTCTCCGATGCGAGTCGCCAGGCGGGGATCCGCCACGGCTACTACTACTCCGCAGTCTTCGATCACAATCCCGACTTCGACGAGATCCAGCCGCTGCGCCGCTCGACGAGCTCATTTCTTGGAATGAGGGGCGGCAAGCGGGCCGCGCTCCGCAAGTCCCTGGGCTTTTCCCAGTTTATTCGCCTTGTCTTCGCGGGAATGGAGCGGCAGGCGCGGAAGGCCGGGGTCCAGATCGAGGAGCCCTATCCCTTCTTCGACGAATTCCAGCTGAACGAGTTCACCTACGACCCGGAACGCTATGAGCGCTACGTGCTGGGCCAGCTCGACGAGCTCTGCAGCAGCTACGGTGCACAGATCTTGTGGACGGACTGGTTTGGCGCCCATGGCGAAGCGCTGTCCGAGCCCATCATGGACTTCATGGCTGCGAAGCATCCCCACGTGATCGTCACCTTCAACGCAAGCATCCTCGGAGAGCCGCGCTGGGCGCACTACCTCTCGTGGGAGGCCCACGGTCTTCGAGATACCTGGAGACAGGTGAACGCGTGGCGGAGCCTCGCGAGGCCTTGGGAGCTTGTGACCCCTGCCGCCACCAACTGGGATGTGCCGCAGCCCAAGACCAACCCCCTCGAGAACGCCGTCACTGCAGCCCTGATCATGGCGAGCGGTGGCAAGGTGAACTTCGGCGTCGCCGCCGAAATGGACGGATCCCTGAACCCCACGGTGATGGACGGGCTGGAGTCCTTAGGCCGCTGGTATGCGCCAAGGCGACCCCTTTTCGTGGATGCGGTACCCATGCGCTATCCGAAAGCTTCCGTGCCGGGTCTCAAGCTACGCGGCGAAGACCTCGTGGCTGTGGCGGCGTGCTTGGGAGCTGATCGACTGATCCATGTGCTGGACTTACACCCCGGCGCTCGCGCGCGAAGCCACAGAATCTTGCTCGAGCTGAGAGGGCCGGCATGGGACGGTCTCGCCTGCGTCGTGGCGGAACCAAGCGGCCGTTCGCTCGCGATGAATTGGCGCGACGACTCGATCTCGATCGAGGTGCCACCGGAGCTTGTCGATCCGGTAGACACGATTCTGCGCTTGCGCAGGCGCGGGAAGGAATCGGGGCCCGAAGGGCCCTCAGCAATCTGCGACCGGGCCTCCGCCACGGGTCGCTGATCGGACTGCCCGGACGTTCGGGCGACGCGGGCGTGCGGCCGCGACCTGAAACCGCGATTCACGGATGAAAATTTTAGGGCCCGGAGCGGCGACGCCGCGTCGCGCTCCCAAGGTAACCCGCGGTCGCGTGCGCGGTCTAGAGGAGCTTGTGTTCTCGCGGGCTGGTTAGCCCGCGAGATGAGGGCACCTTTTCGCGAGCGTCTCACCGATGTCTGCCGGTGATCGCGCGACGGAAACCCCGACCCGTTCGAGCGCCGCAATCTTGTCGCTGGCACGTCCCTTGCCGCCGGCGATGATGGCTCCTGCGTGCCCCATTCGCTTTCCGGCCGGAGCGTTCTGGCCCGCAATGAAGGCGACCACTGGCTTTGT